>WNFC01000137.1_pt1 | contig 67194 bp, 27 predicted proteins | sample 5400541 | NCBI WGS metagenome assembly WNFC01 (sample SAMN13153342, study PRJNA577476) | soil metagenome | isolation source: 120 cm saprolite under Douglas fir tree site 2 hole 2 replicate 1 | place: USA:California | collected 2015-04-18
TCGAGTCCACACCGTACTCCGTGAACGGCCGGTCCGGATCAAGGTCATCGCCGGAGCGGCCAAGCACCTCGGCAACAGTGCCGGACACGATCCGCCCGGTCTCCGCCCGACCAGCCGACTGCGCCACAGCGGGCTGCGCGGGAGTAGCGGGCTGGGGGGGAGCAGCAGTCTGTGCCGGGAGGCGCTCGGCGACCAGCACGTGCTGGCCCATCTCTCCCTGCGTGACGTGTGCCGGTGGCAGCGCCGTGGTCCGGCCGAATCCGGCGTCGCGTAGCAGCGCGGTCCAGGTCGGCACGTCGGCCAACGGGGATCCCGAGACACGCAGGCCGGTGTCGGTGGCCCGCCACCAGCCGTCGAGCAGCCCGAAGGTGAGCGTGGCGAACGGGCTGAACCCGGTCGTCTCGCTCAGCACCAGCCGGCCGCCGTCCTTCAGCAGGAACCGGACGTGGTCCAGTGTCTCGCGCAGGTCCCGGGTCGCATGCAGCACGTTCGCGGCGGCGACGACATCGAAGTCGCCGGCCGCGAACCCCTGCGCGGCCGGATCGCTTTCGATGTCGAGGCGCTGGAACTCCACGAAGGGGTAGTCGGTGCCGAACGCTCTGCGCCCGTGGCGCAGGAAGCTAAGCGAGATGTCCGTGTACACGTACCGCACCCGGTCGCCCCGGCCGCGCAGCGCGGCGAGCACGCTCGCGGTGGTGCCACCGGTGCCCGCGCCGATCTCCAGTATCCGCACCGGACCGGCGCCGTCGTGCCTGTCGAGGTACGCGGCCACCGCCTGTGCCGCCAGCTCGTTGAGCCGGTCGGACAGCGGGTCACCCCGGTAGACTCCCTCCACCTTGCTGGCCGAGGCGCTGGGGAACATGACCGTCGTGGCCTCCACCTCGCCGCGCAGCAGCTCGGGGTACCGGTTGACGCAGGTGGTGAGCAGATCCACGTGCGCGGCCACCTCCGGGCTCCGCTGGCTCAGCTCCCGGCCCTCGACGGCCAGGTCCCTGGCACCCAGGCCAGCCACGGCCGCGGTCGCGGTCAGCCACTCGCCATCGCGGCCCAGATAACCGGCTGTGACGAGCATGTTCAGCAACGTCGGGAGCAAGCGCGTCTGGTCCGCCACTACGCCCAGCTCAGCGCCCAGCGTGACTGTCGACCGCCGCTCACCCGGGTTGCGGAAAGCACCCATCTGCCGCAGCGCCGCGAGCAGCAGCGCGGCGCCCAGGTCATCCAGCCGGCGGTGCGCGGCCAGCAACCGGTCCCCATCGGGCTCCGCACTCAGGACACGGTCACCCAGCGGATTCCAGCCGATGTTGCCCGGTGGCACGGGCTCGCCGACGGTGGCTGGCTCCGGCTGCGACGCCGGGCGGCTTTGCACCCCGAACCGCCGCAGCACCCGCCGTTCCGCCTTGAGCACCATGGCCTGCGGAATGCGGTTGGCGAGGATGGTTTCTAGCGCCTGCATACCCTCTCCGGTGTCGATCGAGTGCACGCCGACCGACGCCATCCGCTGGCGGTACCCGGCCTTGGCCACGATGCCGACCTCTCCCCAGTACCCCCAGTTGACGACGTGCACCGGTACGCCGGTGCCGCGCAGGCACGCGGCGAACGCGTCCTTGACGGTGCAGGCGGCGGCGTAGTTGGCCTGTCCAGGGTTTCCGCTGAACGACTGAGCCGAGGAGAAGAAAGCGAGGAAATCAAGCCGCTCGCCGCGCAGCGCCCGCCCAAGTACGACGGCGCCGCGCGCCTTCGGTGCCAGTGCCGCCTCGAGTGTGCCCTCCTCCATGCTCTCGAGCCGCACGTCGCGCAACACGATCGCCGAGTGGAACGCGCCGTGGATTGGCCCGAAACGCTCCCGGACCGCGGCCACCGCGGCCGCCATGCCGGCATCGTCGCAGGCGTCCACCGGGAAGTACGCTGCGCGGCCGCCGGCGGCCGCGACCCGCTCGAGCTGGCGCTGGATGTCGGGGGTCATTGGCCGCCGGCCCAGCAGGGCGACGTTCGCGGCGGTGCGGCTGCCCAGATGCACCGCCAGTTCCGCCCCGATTCCGCCGGCGCCGCCGAGGATCAGGTACGTGCCGCGGCGGCGGAACGGCGGCTGTGCGGGGGGCGCCGCCTGTTCCGCCTCGCTCAGCGTAAGGGTCCACCGGCGCCCGTCGCGCAGCACCACCTCGTTCCCGTCCGGGTGGCCGGTCTCGGCGGCCACCGCGGCGGCGGTCGCGTCCGCGCGGTCTCCGGTGAGGTCCGCGGAGGCGACGTCGAGGCAGCCGACCCGCCATGTCGTCTGCTCCTTGGCCAGCGAACGGGTCAAGCCGAAGATGGCGGCGGCGAACGGGCGGCGGGGTCCCTGGTCGTCGAGGCTATGCGCGTCGCGGGTCACCGAGATAAGCTCGACGGGTCGGTCACCGTCGGCCAGCAGGGCCTTCACCACGCGGAACAGAGACAGCACGCCCGTCTCCTGGGCACGGTGCTCCGCCTCAAGCGAATAAACACCGTCGCCGACCGCGGCGTCGAGCCCGTCATCGAGAGCGCCCAGGAAGTAGACGCGCGCGGGGGTGGGCACGCGACGCAGCCGGTCGGCCAGTTTGTCCGGTGCCTCGCCGGGGGCCAGCCGTACGACGTGCACGCTGCCTGCGCGGTGCTGGGCCGCGAGGCGCTCGGCCAGCCCCAGGTCCTCTGGGGGCGCGACCACGAGGATGCTGTCGTGCTCGGGCACGGCCGCCTGGGTCGGCGGGTCGAGTTGCCGCCACCACGGGACGTAGAGGCGAGTGCGTACCGGTGGCTTGAGCTCACGGTAGGACAGTCCCCGGATTGCGACGCATGGCCGGCCTTCGGGATCCAGGATGGACACGTCGCACTCGCCCCGCTTGACCTTGCGCACGTACGCCAGGCTGCGTTCCGGTATGGGCTGCAAGAGGCGGATCTCGTCCATCGCGAAAGGCACGGACGGCCCTTCCTCCTCCTCGTCATCGGGCTCGATGGCCGCGACCGACTGGATGGCGCCGTCGAGCACGCCCGAGGGAAGCTGTCCGCGGGCGGCGCGGCGGACCAGCGTGGCGAAGGCTTCTTCGTTGTTATGCCTGATTTCCTCAACGCTGGTGAAATGCGGACCGTAGAGCACGCCGGTGCTTGTGAACCGCTCGTAGTGGTGCTCCGCGTCTGTCCACTGGGGACAGCGTGAGCGCAGAGCCGGTATGTCGGTCGCTTCGCCGGGCGCAGCGCCGGTACGCGCCTCGCCGCGGCTGTGCACCTGCGCGGTGCCGTCCGGGCCGGTGCTGCATATCTCGAACGCGTACCGTCCGGGCTCGGCGCCGGGGCGGATCACCACGTCGAGGGTGAGCTCCTCGGTGACGAAGACCGGCCGCAACCAGACGAGCCGGGTGAGCGTGAGCGGCCCGGCGCCTATCACCGAGCGCAGCCCTTCGTGCAGCAGTTCCAGGTGCCCGGCCGCCGGCAGCAGCGGCTGCCCGCCGACGACGTGGTCGCGGACGAGCGGCTGGTCCGGGTGCATGCGGTGGTGGAACACCTGTTCGTCACCGCTGCCGCTTGTCGCCGGAGCGACGGTGGACGGGATGGCGGTGGACGGGATGGCGGTGGACGGGATCCAGTAGCGCTCCCGGGCGAACGGGTACGTGGGCATGGAGATGCGCCGGGCCGCCTCGTCGCCGGGCAGCGTCTCCCACGACACGTCGGCGCCGGCGAGGTAGGTACCGGCCAGGTCGCCGAGTGCGCCCGGAACGGTTACCGGAGGACTGACGGCCGTATTCGCACGTCGCCACGCGGTGATCTGCTCGTACAGGTCCCGCGGACCGGTGGCCACGAATGCGGCGCGGACAGCGAAGTGGGAGCGGCCGGCGGCCAGCGTGTACGCGATGTCCCGCCACTCGTGGTGCCGTCCCCGCACGTCCAGCCACGCGGCGAGCCCGTCCAGCCGCTCGGCGAGCGCGGCCGGGGTCTTCGCGGACACCGGGCAGAGCCGGGCCTGACCGGGTTGCTCAGCCGGCCGCAGCGCCGGTGCCGGCGCCTCGCGCAGCACCGCGTGCACGTTGGTACCGCTGAACCCGAACGAGCTGACTGCGCCGAATCTCTCCGTCCCGCTGTCGGGCTCCCACGGGCGTGCCTGCGTGTTGACGTAGAACGGACTGTCGGGGAACGGGATGTGCCGGTTGGGCGTGACGAAGTGCAGCGACGGCACCAGCATGCCGTGCTTGAGACACAGCAGCGTCTTCAGCAGGCCGGCGATGCCGGCGACGGTCAGCGTGTGGCCGAGGTTGGACTTGATGGAGCCGATCGCACAGTACCCGCGCCGCTGTGTGAACCTGCGGAAGACCTGGGTGAGGGCCTCCACCTCGATAGGGTCGCCGAGCCGGGTGCCGGTGCCGTGGCACTCCACGTACCCGATCCGGCCCGGGTCGACGCCGAACCGCTCGTACACGGACAGCATCAGTGCGGCCTGCGACGGCGCGCTGGGTGCGGTGAGGCCATTGGTCCGGCCGTCCTGGTTGGCGCCGGACGCGGCGATGACGCCGTGGACGGGGTCGCCATCGCGCACCGCGTCGGCCAGGCGCTTGAGCACCACGACGCCTACGCCCTCGCCAGGCACGAAGCCGTCCGCGCCGTCGTCGAAGGCCCGGCACCCGCCGCGCGGCGAGAGCATGCCCGCCTTGCTGGCGAGGATATGCAGCTCGGGCGTATTCAGGGCGGCTACTCCCCCGGCCAGGGCCAGGTCGGCGCGCCCGTCGCGCAGCGCCTCGCAAGCGAGGTGCACAGCCATCAGCGAGGAGGAGCAGGAGGTGTCCACGGCGAGGCTGGGGCCGTGCAGGTTGAGATGGTACGAGAGCCGCGAAGCCAGTACCGCCGGGTGCGAGCCCATGAACGTGTACCCCTCGACCGGCACACCGGCGGTGTGCAGCAGTTGCTGGTAGTCGCCGGCCGAGGTGCCGACGAATGCGTGGCACTGCGTGCCGTCCAGCACCCGGTCCGGGTACCCTGCGTCCTCCAGCGCCCGCCATGCCTCCATGAGGTACAGCCGCTGCTGCGGGTCCATCAGGCGTGCCTCGCGGGGCGAGATGCCGAAGAAGTCTGGGTCGAACTGGTCGACGTCCGCCAGCACGGAGCCCCATTTGCTGTAGGTCTTGCCGGCCGCGCCCGGGTCCGGATCCCAGTGCCGCGCGACGTCCCACCGCTCGGCCGGGATCTCCCGTACCGCGTCCGTGCCTGCGAGCAGGTTCGCCCACAGTTCGTCGAGGTTGCGGGCCTGCGGGAACCGGCCGGACATGCCGATGACGGCGATGTCCTGCGGTCCGGTCGGCGCTGGCGGGGCAGCGGGGCGGTGCGTCGGCCCGGCAGCGGTCTGGAGCGCCGGCCACACTTGCGCGGGCGGCGCGGGAGCCGCTGCGGGCGGCGCGGGAGCCGGTGCGGTCGCCGCGGGAGCCGCTGCGGGCGGCGCGGGAGCCGGTGCGGTCGCCGCGGGAGCCGCTGCGGGCGGCGCGGGAGCCGGTGCGGTCGCCGCCTGCGCGACGTAGTCGGTGAGCTTGCGCAGGTTCGCGTAGTTGAAGAAGTCGGTCGGCTTCAGCTCGATGCCGAGGTCCTCGTTGATCCGGTCCACAATGGACACGGCGAGCACCGAATCCACGCCGAGGTCGGTATGCGGGATGTCGAGCCCGAACTCTTCCGCCGGTATCTCGAGGACCCCGGCCATGGCATCGACGATGGCCCGGTGCGCGCGGTCCCAGTCAAAGGTGGGCCGTGCACCGCCGAGCGGAGCCGTCGACGCCATGGCCGGCGCTTCCTCGTCGGCCCGGGAGGATCGCTCCACGGGTTCCTCGTCGGCCCGGGAGGATCGCTCCGCGGGCCGGTTTCCGGCTGCGGCGGGTTGTGCCGCAGGCCGTGCCGGTACGGCGGTATCGTCCGCCGTACCGGTCTCTGGCAACCAGTACCGTTCGCGGGCGAACGGGTATGTGGGCAGCGGGACGCGACGTGCCGGGCGGTCGCTGGTGTCGGGGAGTGCGGCCCGGTCGGTACCGGAGACCCAGAGCTGAGCCAGCTTGCCGAGGTCACCCCCGGCGCGGAGGGAAGCCAGGAACGACTCGCCCGCGGCACCGTCGAACAATGTGTCCAGCGGGCCGATCTGCCCGGACACCTGCCCCGCGTACACGCCGTCGGCCGACTCTCCCGCACAGAAGGCGTGCAGCTTGCGCGCGAGATCCGCGGTGTCGCCGGCCACCACGCCTAGGCGCTCACGTTGCGGCTCGCGCCCTACGGCGAGCGTGTAGGCGATGTCGCGGAGGCGAGGCCCTGGGCTTGTGGGCGACCCATCGGTTTGGTCCTCTACTGTGGACGGTGCGAGTCGGGCGCCGATCTCCCGCAGGTTGGCGCAGCTATGCAGGCCGTTCAGCCCGTGGCCCGGGCGTACCCGCTCGGCGAGTTCGAGCCGTGCCAGGCGGTCGAAGCCGAGGCTCTCCAGGTCCTCTTCGAGGTCGATCTCAGCCGGCGACACGCTGAGGATCTGCGCGGCCGCGGTGCGCAGGCGGTCCAGCAGCGCGGCGTCGACGGGTAGCGGTGTCCACGCGAGGGCCGGTGCGGGGGGTGAGTCGAGTCGGTTCGCGAGGTTGGCCGCCAGTTCCCGCAATTGCTCACCTGTGCGCGCGGACAGCACGACCAGTTCGCGGCCACCGGGCCCGGCCGGATCGGATTGCGGTGCGCCGGCGGGGTACTCCTGCAACACGACATGGGCGTTGGCGCCGCCCGCGCCGAAGGAGCTGACCGAGGCGATCCTGGGCAGTGCCCGTCCGTGGGCGTTACGGGCCGGCCACGGTGCGCCGGTGCGCTGTACCCGGAAGGGCGCGTCGGCGAACCGGATATTCGGGTTGAGCTGCTCGGCGTGCAGCGACGGCACCAGTTCGCCGTGCCGGAACTGCAACAGGACCTTGGTGACCCCGGCGATGCCGGCGGCGCTTTCCAGGTGCCCGATGTTCGACTTGACCGAGCCGATCGGGCACGGCTCGGTGCGCCGCGACCCGGCTGCTACGAAGGCCTTGGCGAGCCCGTCGATCTCGATGGGGTCGCCCAGGGCGGTACCGGTGCCGTGCGCCTCGATGTATCCGATGTCGTCTGGGTGGATGCCCGCCCGGGCGATGGCGTCCTCGATCACCTGCGCCTGCGCGACTGGGGTGGGCACTGTGTAGCCGTTACTGCGCCCGCTGTGGTTGAGCGCGGAGCCGCGGATCACGCCGTAGATGTGGTCGCCGTCGGCCTCGGCGCGCGACAGCGGCTTCAGCAGTACCGCACCGACGCCCTCGCCCGGCACATACCCATCGCCGCCCAAGCCGAAGCTGCGGCAGCGGCCGTCGGTGGAGGCGAACCGGGCCTGGCTGAGCTGCAGGTACCGGTTGGGGTGCAGGATGGTGTTCACGCCGCCGGCCAGCGCCTGGTCGCAGTCGCCGACGCGGATGCTGGTGCACGCCAGGTGCAGGGCGGTCAGCGAGGACGAGCACATCGTGTCCAGCGCGAGGCTCGGCCCGGTCAGCCCGAGCACGTAGGAGACCCGGTTGGCGACCGAGGCGGCCAGGGAGCTGGGGACGAATCCGCGTGCCTGCATCGGTTCGCTGGCACCGTGCAACTGGTACTGGTTGTACATCACGCCGACGAACACGCCGACCCGGCTGCCGGACAGGCCCGTCCGGGCGTACCCGGCGTCCTCCAGGGTGTGCCAGGCGGTTTGCAGGAACAGCCGCTCCTGCGGGTCCATCAGCCGGCCCTCGTGGGGCGAGATGTTGAAGAACAGGGGGTCGAACTCCTCGACGCCGTCGAGGAAGCCGCCCCACTTGCAGTACGCCTTCCCGGGGACGTCGGCGCCGGCCGCGAAGTAACGGTCGTGGTCCCAGCGGTCCGCGGGTACCTCGGTGATGCAGTCTCGCCCCTGCCGCAGGTTCTCCCAGAACTGCTCGCTCGTCCCGGCTTTGGGGTACCGGCCGCTGAGGCCAACGATCGCGATGGGGTCGGGGTCGCGACGCACCGGGTCGGGGTCGCGACGCACCGGGTCGGGGTCGCGACGCACCGGGTCGGGGTCGCGACGCACCGGGTCGGGGTCGCGACGCACCGGGTCGGGGTCGCGACGCACCGGCACGGTAAGCCGTGCCGGTGCCGGTGCGGCGGCGCTAGGTACCGGCTCGGTCGCGCCGAAGCGGGCACGCACCGCGGCCGGGTACCGGTCCAGGAGGTGCCGGGTCAGGTCGACCAGGCTCTGGTACTCGAAGAAGAGTGTCTTGGGCAGGTCGCCGAAGACCGCGCCGAGCTGGCTCGTGATGTTCATGACCATCACGGATTCCAGGCCGAGGCGCTCGAAGCGGGCACGCGGGTCCAGCCGGTCCACGGGGAGCTTGAGCTGGTCGGCCACGAGCTGCCGGAGGTGTGCCAGCAGCGCCTGACCGGCGGCAGTGTCCACGCCGGTAACCGGCGCGTCCGCCACATCAGGCCCGGCGGGTGGCAGTGGCGCACCGGGCAGTGGGGCGGGGGCGACGGTACGCAGGATCCGATCCCGGCGGCCGTGGAACACGGTCAGTTGGGTGACCCCCTGGTGCAGCGACGCCTCGAACAGCGCGGTACCGCGCTCGGGAGGTAGCGGTACCCACCCGAGGTGCTCCTCGATCCAGGCCTTGCTCGCGTCGTCCACGTCCATCCCGCCGGAACGCCACAGCGGCCACGCCACGGCCACGGTCGTGCCGGAGCGCTCGCCGGCCCGGCGCCGCTCCTCGCGCCAGTCGGCGAACCAGTTCAGGAAGCCGTTGGCGTACGCGTAGTCGCTCTGACCGGTCACGCCCATCTCGGATGTGGCCGAGGAGTACAGGGCGAAGAAGTCCAGCGGCAGGTCCCGCGTGGCTCGGTCGAGATGGTAGGCGCCCCAGATCTTCGGGGCGAGAACTGCGTCCGCGTCCAGGCGGCGCTTGCCGATGAGCAGCCCGTCGCGCAGCACCCCGGCCAGGTGCACGACGCCGTCGAGGCGGCCAAAGCGGGACACGGCGGCGGCGGCGAGCCGGCGGGCGCCGTCCTCGGTGGCGCAGTCCGCAGCGACATAGACTGCACTCCCTCCCGCCTCCGCCAACTCCTGGAGGAAGGCGCTGGCGCGCTCGTCCAGCGGCGAGCGGCCGCCGAGGATCAGCCGCGCCTGCCGCTGGGAGGCGAGGTGGCGGGCAGCGATCCTGCCCAGCCCGCCCAGCGCGCCGGTGACGAGGTACACGCCGCGGTGGCGCGGCGGAGGACCGCTCGCCAGGGTGTGCTCGGCGAGCCCGCGTACCTGCCTGCCATCCTCGCCGAAGCGCACCTGTTCGGCGCCCCCGGGCACGAAGGTCAGCTCAGCGAGCACCCGCCGCAGCGCGCCCGCCGTCCAGCGGCCGGGCCCGCCGTCAAGGGGTAGTTCCACGGTGCTGGCGCGGTATGAGGGGTGTTCGGTGGCCACGACTCGGTGGAAGGAGCCCAGCGCCGCATACGCCGGGACGCCGGCCGGATGCACGCACACGAGGCGGAGCTCGGCGGTCGAGGAGCGGTTGGCCAAGGCGGTGGACAGCGCGAGGAGAGAGTGGAAGCCGAGGCCCAGTTGCTGCGTGGTGACGGCGGCATCCGCCCCGGGCGCCGCGTACGACCAGGCGTGAACGATGCCACGCACCGGCAACTGTGCCGACGCGTCGTCCAGCAGGCGCCGGTAGTGGTCGGGATCGTCCGGGTCGATCTGGTACCGGCCGTCGGCCGTCCGCTCCCACCGGATGCCTGGCCGTACCGTCACGATGCGGGCATCCGGCCACGCCTGCCGGATCTCGGTACCCAGCTCCGCGTCGTCGAACACGAGCACGGTCCCGTCAGTGCGTGCGGGTGCGCCGGTCTCCGGCAGTGCAGCGGGTTGCCACACCGGCCGGAGCACCACGGTCTCGTCGCCCGTGGTGTCCGGAACGGCGCTGTCCCGGGCCGGGCTGCCTACCGGTCGCACGGCGAGGCCGCCGACGCGGGTGGCCACCCGGCCGCTGTCGTCGGCGAGCGCGAGATCGAACACGTCGAGCTGTCCGGTAGTGGACCGCGCCGTCACGTGGATCCAACCGGAGGCGGGCAGCCCACTGCCGGTGGTCGCCACCTCCTCGATGACGTACGGGATGCGCGCCGACTGCGCCGGTCGGTGCAGGCGGAAGCCGACCAAAGCCTGAAACGCGCCGTCCAGCAGGGCGGGATGCACCTCATAGTGCCCGGTTCCACCTCCGGTACCGGACTGCTCGGGAAGCTGGAACCGCGCGAGCACCTGGCCCTCGCCCGGCCGCACGTGGTCGAGGACGCGCAACCCGGGACCGTACCGCAGCCCGTGCCCGGCGAGCGTCCGGTAGCAGGTTTCCGCGTCCACCGGCGCGCCGCAGGCGACCGTCAGCGCGGCTATGTCGAGCCGGTCCGGTTCCGGGCCGCCGTCAGCGACCAGCCGACCCCGGGCGTGGATGGTGCCAGCCGGGCCCGACACCGCGTACCGGATGCCTGACTCCGCCTGTATCAGCTCGACGGCGACCTGGTAGTCCGTGTCCGGCGGGATCACGATCGGCGCTTCCAGGACCGTATCCTCCAGCCGCAGCGGTCCGGTCAGCCCGGAACTGCGGCCTGCGGCGAGGACCATCTCGACGACCGCGGCGGCGGGCAGCAGCGCCCGGCCGCCGACGGAGTGGTCGCGCACCAGCGGGGATGAGGCGTGGAACGAGGTGAGGAAGCGCTGCCGGTCGAATGTGGACTCGTTGCGGTGGAGGAGCGGATGCGGAGGCGTCAGGGGCGTCGCCGCCGCGTCCGCTGGCTCGGTGAGGCGTGGCCAGTGGCGTTCGCGCTGGAACGGGTACCCGAACAAAGCTGTCCTGTGTGGACGTTCGGTGTCCAGTGTGGACCAGTCGATCGCGACTCCGCCTACCCATAGATCGCCGAGCTCGGTCAGGGCGCGGCGCGCCAGCAGGTCGGCCACCCGGGCCGCCGTGCCGTCCGCCGTCCGCCCGGCGCGGGCCTGCGCCTGGTCCGCGCAGCCGAGCATGAGGCCGGCCCCGGCTCCGGTGTCGGCGAACGCGCGCAGGCGCCGCGCGAGGTCCCCGGTATCGGTGGTGACCAGCGCCAGCCGGTGGTCGAGGGCCGCTCGCCCGGTGCGCAAGGTGTAGGCCGCGCTCGCGAGCCAGGCCTCCGCGTCGGTGCCGCCGTGCCGGTCCACCTGGTCGGCCAGGGCGGTGGCGACGGCGCGCAGCTGCTCGGGCGTGTGGGCGGAGAGCAGGATCAGCTGGGGGCCGGCGGCCGGGGCCGGGGCCGGGGCGGTCCGGAACTCCTGTACGACGACGTGGGCGTTCGCTCCGCCTGCGCCGAACGAGCTGAGCCCGGCGGTGCGCAGCCCGCCGCCGTCCGGCGCCGCCCACTCCTCCAGCTCGCGCGGCACGCGCAGCCCGGCCGCGGCGAGGTCGAGGTGCGGGTTGGGCGGGTCGGCATGCAGCGAGGGGACGATCTGCCGGTGCCGCATCTGTAGCACGATCTTGATGAGCCCGGCGATGCCCGCCGCCGCTTCCAGGTGGCCGACGTTGGACTTGACCGAGCCGATGGCGCGCGGCGCGATACCCGGTGTCCGCTCGCCGAGTGCCTTGGCGAGCGCGCGTACCTCGATCGGGTCCCCCAGCGCGGTACCGGTGCCGTGTGCCTCGATGTAGCCGATTTCCGCCGGATCCACGCTGGCATCGCGTAGCGCGGCCTGGATCAGCCTGGTCTGCTCGGCGGGATTGGGCACGCTGTACCCGTTGGTTCGGCCGCCGTGGCCGATCGCACTACCCAGGACGATCGCGTGTACCCGGTCGCCGTCGGCGATGGCGGAGGCGAGCGGCTTGAGGACCGCGACGCCCACGCCTTCTCCCGGTACGTAGCCGTCGCCGCCGGCGCCGAAGCTGCGGCACCTGCCGTCGGTAGCGGCGAACCGGCCCTGGCTCAGGTCAATGTGCTTGGCGGGGTGAATGGTGAGGTTCACGCCGCCAACCACGGCTGTGGTGATATCTCCCCGGCGCAGCGCGTCGCAGGCGAGATGCAGCGCGGTGAGCGAGGACGAACACATCGAGTCCAGCGCCAGGCTCGGTCCGCGGAAGTCAAAGAAATGCGAGACCCGGTTGGCGACCGAGGCGTACGACGAGCCGAGGTACAGCGGGTTGCCATGCAGCGCCTGCTCGGCCTGGTACAGCTGGTACTGCGAGTACATGACGCCGACGTAGACGCCCACATCGGTGCCGGCCAGTGCGGTGGGAGTCAGGCCACCGTCCTCGAGCGCGTGCCAGGCCTCCTCCAGGAAAAGGCGTTCCTGCGGGTCCATCCGCTCCGCTTCGCGTGGGGAGATGTGGAAGAAGGCGTTGTCGAAGGCGTCGACGTCGCGGATGAAACCGCCCCACTTGCTGTAGGTCTTGCCCGGCTTGCCGGGCACCGGGTCGAAGTGGCGCGCCATGTCCCAGCGGCCGGCCGGTACCTCGGTGATGCAGTCGCGCCCCGCCTTCAGGCTGGCCCAGAACTCGTCGAGGTCGTCGGCGAGCGGGAAGCGGCAGCTTAGTCCCACGATGGCGATGCGGTCGTCCCGTTTCCGGAAGCCTTCCGGCGGGCTCGGCTCGGGCCTGGCCGCCGGCTCGGGCCTGGCCGCCGGCTCGGCGCCCGCCGCACCGGAGGGCCTGGGTGCGCCGAAGCGCCGGGCGAGGTCGTCGCCGTGCCGCTCCAGCAGGTACCCGGCGAGCGCGGTCAGCGTCTGGTACTCGAACAGGAGCGTCGCCGACAGCTTGCCCAGGTCCCGCTCCAGGGTGCGGACCAGGTTGAGGGCCATCACCGAGTCGAAGCCGTGGCGGTCAAGCCGCTCCTCGGGCATGATGCGCTCGACCGGTATCCGCGCCTCCGCGGCGACCAGCTCCGCGAGCCAGGCCTCGACGCGTTCGCGCGGTGGCGGCTGCGGCACCGCGGCGCCGGAGGGCGCCGCGGGCGGCGCCAGGAGGAGCCGCGCGGCCTCGTCGATGTCGAGTTCGCCGGACTTGACCCTGCTGAGAACGGCTCTGCGGTCGTGCGCGTCAGGTCGCAAGGGTTGCCTCCACCGCCATTTCCGCTTCGGCCTCGCTGATCTCACCGGTCCGCAGGCGGCGCAGCAGGGTGTGCAGCGCCGCGTCCGGCTGGTCGTGCGCCGGTTCGTGGCCGGTCGCCCACGTGATGGTGAGGTGGCGCAGGGATGCCAGTTCCCGGCCGCCGTCGTCGAGGAGCCGGATGTCGAAGGCGCGCACCCCGCCCGACGGTTGTGCCGAGGTCGTCACGTAAGCGAAGCACTCAGCTGGAAGGGCGCCCGACCTCGTCACGGCCGCGACGGACAATGGGAGCATGAGCCCGTCCGGCGGGCCGTCGAACGCGCCGAGTGTCTGGAGTGCACCGTCCATCAGGGACGGATGCAGGTCGAAGTCGGCAGGTTCCGTGCCGACGGCCGCGGGCAGCCGCAACCGGGCCAGTAGGACGCCCTCCCCCACGCGGATCTCCTGGATGGAGGCGAGGGCCGGCCCGTTTACCAGGCCGAGCGCGCGTAGCTTCCGGTAGTGCTCGGCGACCGGCACGGTCCGGGGGCAGCTCGCCGACACGGCGCGCAGGTCCACCCGACCGGCTGTGTCCGCACCCGCAGGCGGCGGCAGCAGGAGCCCGCGGGCGTGCACCAACTCGGCGGCGCCTGAGGCCGACCGGAATTCGAAGCCGAGCCCGTCGCTGTCGTGCCTGAAGTGGATGGTCACGTCGACGGGCGAGCCGTCCACCTCCAGCGGGCGCAACCAGTGCAAGTCCCGCACCTGGCTGCCGGCCCGCAGCCCGGCAGACTCGGCGGCGCGCCTGGCGAACTCCGGGTAGGCGACGCCGGGCAGCACCTTGCGCCCATTCACCAGGTGGTCCCGGAGGTAGAACTCCTGCCCGGTCAGGGTGGTGCGCACGGCCGCCGCTCCGTCGCCGCCGCTGGCCACGGGCTGGAACCGGATCGCGTGTGCGGCACCGGCACCGGCACCGTCGGTGCCATCGCCGTAAACGCAGTCGACGTCGGTGAACCAGTACCGGTGGCGGTCGAATTGGTAGCCGGGCAGCGGGATCCGGTCGCAGCGGGCGCCGGCCCACCACGCCCGCCAGTCCACGTCCTGCCCGGCCAGGTAGCGCGCGGCCAGGTCGGCCACATCGCCCTCACGCTGCGTGAACGGTGCCCGGTCGCGGATCTGGCGGGCCAGGTCGGCCCGGTCGCGGGCGAGGAAGACGGCCCGTACCGGCCAGTGCTCCCGGAAGACCTGCATGTTGTACCCGATCTCCGGCAGCGAGTAGGCGCCGCCAGGCCCATCCAGCCAGGCGGCGAGCCGGTCCAGGCGCGCGTCGAGCGCGGTCGGGGTGTGCGCGGACACCGGTACCGCGACCACCGGCTGTGGCGGTGGCACCGACCGTGCCCGGTGCGGCGCCTCTTCGAGGACCACGTGCGCGTTGGTGCCGCTGAACCCGAAGCCGCTGACCGCCGCCCGCCGGGGCCGCGCCGGGTCGGGGGGCCAGTCGCGCAGCTCGGTGTTGACGAAAAACGGGGAGTTCGCGAAGTCGATCAGCGGGTTCGGGCGCTCGAAATTCCGCGACGGCGGGAGCTTCCCGTGCCGGAAAGACAGCAGCACCTTGATCACCCCGGCCACGCCCGCGGCGGCCGCGGTGTGCCCGATGTTGGTCTTGATGGACCCGATCGCGCAGAAGCCCTTGCGGTCGGTGTAGGAGCGGAAGGCGTTGGTCAGCGCCTCCACCTCGATCGGGTCGCCCAGCGGGGTCCCGGTACCGTGCGCCTCGACGTACCCGATGCTCGCCGGGTCGATGCCGGCGCGCCGGTACGCGGCCAGTTCCACCTCTGTCTGGGCCAGCCCACTGGGCGCGGTGATGCCGTTGGTCCGGCCGTCCTGGTTGATGGCGGTCGCCTTGATGACCCCGTGGATCTGGTCGCCGTCCCGCAGGGCCCGGTCCAGCGGCTTGAGCACGAGCACGCCGACGCCCTCGCCCGGCCCGAACCCGTTCGCCGAGGCGTCGAAGGTCTTACATCGACCCTCCGGGGAGAGCATGTTCCCGTTGCTTGCCACGATGAAGTAGTCCGGGGCCAGCGTGATGAAGGCCCCGCCGGCCAGCGCCATCGCGGTCTCCCCGGCGAGCAGGCTCTGGCAGGCCAGGTGCAGCGCCACCAGCGACGAGGAGCACGCGGTGTTCACCGCGATGCTCGGACCCTTCAAGTTGAGAAAGTATGAGATGCGCGCGGCCAGGATCGACGCCTCGTTCCCCCAGAACGCCTGCGCCTGCTTAACCACGCCCGCCTCGTTCATCCGAGTCAGGTACTCACTGGCGCCAGCCCCAACGAACACACCACACGCCTGCCCGGCCAGCCGGTCCCCCGTGTACCCGGCATCCTCCAGCGCCCGCCACGCCTCCTCGAGAAAGACGCGCTGCTGCGGGTCGGTCTGCTCCGCCTCCTTGCCGGAGATGGTGAAGAACGGCGCATCGAAGCAGTCCACGTCGTCGAGGAACCCACCCCACCGGCAGTACGTGGCGGCGAGGTTCGCCGGATCAGGGTCGAAGAAGCGCGCGTTGGACCACCGGCTCTCCGGGACCTCGCGAATCGCGCCGAACCCGGCAGCCAGGTTGGCCCACAGCTCGTCAACGTCCCGGGCGCCGGGGAACCTCGCGGCCATGCCGATGACCGCGATGTCCACGGCAGGTGCCGCCAATGGTGCGGGGCGGGCCGGCTCGGCGGCGGTGGCGGGTGCCGGGTCCGGTACCGTCACGACGATCCGGCCGACCGTCGTGCGGTCCTCTTTCAGCGCATACGCTTCGAGGATCCGGTCGAACGGCAGCGCATGGCCGACGAACGGCTTCACCTTCCCCGACTCCAGGTACGCGGCCATGGTCCGCAGGTACTCGGCACGCCGCTCGGGATGCTGGAGGAAGTGCTTCTTGGCGTTCAGGCTGTAGAACCGCTGGTTGTCCACCAGCCGGGACAGGTCCAACGGGCCCGACGACTGCAACCCGAAGACGGCGATCTCCACGTACCGGCCCTCCGGGGCCAGGACGCTGAGCCCCTGCTGGATGGCCCGGCCGCCGAGCGTGTTGATGACCACGTCGACGCCCCGGCCCCCGGTCCGGGCCAGTACCTCCGCCACCACGTCGGCGCGCTCGTGGTCGATCGCCTCCCGCATCCCGATCCCGGCCAGGAAGTCGACCTTGGCCGGCGAGCCGGCCGTCGCGACAACCTCCGCGCCGGCGAGCTGGGCCAGTTGCACCGCGATCAGGGCGTTGGTACCGGTGGCCCCTGGTACCAGCACGCGTTCCCCGGCCCGCACCTGCGCCCACTCGAAGGCGAGGTACATGGCGAGGAAGGCCGCCGGGAAGCCGCACGCCTCCTCGTGCGAGATATTCGCCGGCTTGCGGACGGCGAAGTTCTCGTCGGTCAGCACGACGGAGGCCTGCCCGCCCATCTCCGGGCGAGTCAGGGCGATGACCTCGTCTCCCGGCCGGACGGTGGACACGCCGGGGCCGACCCGGCGCACCACCCCGGATACCTCCACGCCCGGGGTGAACGGGTAGTCCGGCATGATCGGGTACAGGCCCTTGGCCAGCAGCAGGTCCGAGAAGTTGATCGGGAATGCCTTGACCTGGATCTCGACCTCGCCTGGCCCAGGTGCCATCGGTTCGATCGGGACGATGGTGAGCTGTCGCGGGCTGCCGGGCCGGGTGAAGCACACCGCGCGGAACTCTCCCGGCACGGACGGTGCGGCCGGCCCGACGTCCATCGGATCGTCGGCCCGCGTAGCCACCGGCACCGGGGTAAGGGCCGGCGAGGCGGCGGGCGCCGACGCCGCGGGCGCGGCCGAGGCCGGCGCAGGCGCCGATGGCGCGGTGGGCCGTTCAGCCGCGGCGCGCGCCGCCACGGCCTCGCCGTGGCGGCCGAGGATGAACGCGGTCAGATCGACGATCGTCGGGTGATCGAAGATGACGATCGTCTTGAGCGTGATGCCCAGCGCGGTGTTGAGCCGGTCGATCAGCTCCACTCCGACGATCGAGTCGACTCCCAGCGACGACAGCGGTTCGCGCGGTGTCACCTCCTCGACCGGCATGTTGAGGGTCCGCGCGGTCAGTTCCGAGATCAGCCGGCGCAGCCACTGCTCCGGCGACGCCTCCGTGGAGCCAGCCGTGGCCGGGGGCGGCTGCGGCGCCGCGGGCGCGTGCGCCACGATGACGCGCTGGGACAGTTCCGCCGGTACGGTGGCGGTGCCGAGCGCCTGTACGGCGCGGTACCCGGCGTGTTCCAAGCTGCGCCTCCACATGGGTACGTCGAGAAGGGGCGCGGACTCCAGCCGGTTGACCTCGTCCGCGTGGTGCCACCAGCCGTCCAGCAGGCCGAACGTGACCGTGTGGAACGCCTGCACCTGGGTGACCTCGGTGAGCACGAGGCGGCCGCCCGGCGAGAGCAGTTCGCGAGCGTGCGCGAGGGCGGCGCCGACACCGGCGACCGCGTGCATGACGTTGCCGGCCAGCACGACGTCGTAGCCGCCCGGTGCGAACCCCTGCGCGGCGGGCGGGTCGGATATGTCGAGCCGTCGGAAGCGGACGGACGCCGGGTCTGCGGCGGCAAGGCTGCGCCGCGCCTGGCGCAGGAACGCGTCGGAGACGTCGGTGAAGTCGTAGCTGACGCGGATCCCGCACGTGCGCAGCCGGTCCAGTACCACCTCCGTGGTGCTGCCGGTGCCGGCGCCGATCTCCAGCACCCGCACCTGCATGCCCGGGTTCTCCCGGGCGCGCTCGCGCACGCCGGCCGCCACCTGTTCGGCGACGATCCCGTTGCAATACCCGGCCAGCCGCTCGCCCCGGTACACGCGGGCGAGCAGTTCGGTTGATCCGCCCGGGAACAGCACCTCGGTCGCTGGCACGGCGCCGCTGAGCGCCTGCGGCAGGCCGGCCAGGCAGGCGTCGACAAGGTCGAGTCGCGCGGCCAGGTCGGGGAACTCCGCGCGCAGCCGGGCACCGTCGGGTACCGGCCCGGTGCCGGCGCGGTCGAGCAGCACGTACTGCCCGCCGTGGTGTGCCACCAGCCGGTGCCTGATGAGGATGCCGGCCAGCGCGCGGACCAGCCGCCGGTACTTCGGCAGCGCGCCGAGTTCGGTGCCGAGGTCGGCGTGCCCGGCGCCGGCGTGCGGGAACAGGCCAGCGCGGCGCAGAGCGTGCAGCAGCGCGTGGGCGGTGAAGTCCTCGCCGGCCGCCCGTTCCCGCTCGTCCGCGTCGCTGACGGGCAGCGGCACCGCCTCGGCTACCTCGCGGGGCGGCGCCGCCGTGTCGGGTTCGCGGACGCCGATGGCGGCGAGCACCTCGGGCTCGGCCTTGACCGCCACGACCTGCGACTCGTCGCTGGCCAGTACCCTTTCGAGCGCGTCCATGCCCTCGGCCGTGCCTATCGGGTGGAAGCCGCGCGCCGTGACGCTGCGCAGGTAACTGTCGGTGGCGACCCGGCCCACCGCGCCCCAGTAGCCCCAGTTCACCACCTTCACCGGGTACCCGCCCCGGCCGGCCAGCCGGCGGGCATGCGCGTCCTGCGCGGTGGAGGCGGCGGCATAGTTTGCCTGCCCTGGGGCGCCGGTGAAGGACTGCACCGACGACAGGTGCAGCAGAAAGTCCAGCCGCTCCCCGCCCAGCAGGTCGCCGAGCACCTCGGTGCCGCGCGCCTTGGGGGCCAGTACCTCGCGGAATGCGCCGACGTCCATCCGTTCGAGGATCCCGTCGCGCAGCACCATCGCCGCGTGTACGACACCGTGGATGCGGCCGAACCGCTCCCGGGCCTCCGCGAGGATGCCGGCGAGGCGCGCCGGGTCGGTGATGTCGCCGCTGTGGTACACCGCCTCGGCGCCGAGCCGCGCCAGCTCGGCCAGCTCGGCCTCGATCGCCGCGTCCTGCGTGCGCCGCCCCACCAGGACCAGCCGGGTTCGCCGGGTGGCGGCGAGGTGCCGGGCCAGCGCCCGGCCGATGCCGCCGCCGCCGCCCACGATGAGGTACGTGCCGCGCTCCCGGAACACCGGGCGGGCCGACGGTGGCAGCTCGACTGGGCGCAGCCGTTTCACGTAGCGGTGGCCGTCCACGAGCGCGACCTCGTCGTCACCGGTCGGCGGCTCGGCGAGCACGGCGCGCACCAGCGCGGCCCGGTCCGGGCCGGCGAGCGTGCCACCCACTGGTACGCCGATGTCCAGGCAGCCTGTGGCGATGCGCGGGTACTCCTTGCCGAACGCCTTGACGAAACCGGTGAGCGCACCCGCGGCGGGGTTGGTGGTACGCCGGCCCGCCGCATCATGCACGCCGTTGACCAGTACCCGCAGGGTCTCGATGCCCTGGATCCGGTCGGCCTCGGCCAGGGCCTTGACGAGACTGAACAGGGCGGGCGCGGGGTCGTCGCCGCCGTCCGATTCGCGCAGGCCGCCGAGGAACCACACATGGTGTACGGGGCCGAGGTCACGCAGCCGGCGAGCGAGCGCCGCGGTGTCGGCGATGTCCACCTCGGCCGCGCGGCCGCCGAGGTCCCGGTCGCGGTCACCCAGCCGCAACGTCCACACCTGCGCCGCCGGCCATGCTGCGGCAAGGTCGCGGGCCAGCCCGAAGTCGCCGGCTTGGTGTACCACCAGGCAGTTCCCGTGCCCGGCGGGTGGCGCGGCGGCCGGTGCCGGCTGCCGCTCCCAGTAGGGCGCGTAGAAGGACAGTGCCGGTGCCGCGCCCTCCTCGCGCACCGCCGCTGGGCGTACCGACAGTTCGCGCAGCGCCACGAGTACGCGGCCGTCCGCGTCGAGCAGGTCGATGTCGTACCCGTCTGTGCCGCGGGTGCGGACGTGGATGTGGCAGTACGCGGCGAGCGGGCCGTACGCGCGCATCTCCTCCATCGCGAATGGCAGGCGCGCCGGGGCCTCCGCGTCTGGGTCGAGCGCCGCGATCGCCTGCAGGGCCGCGTCCATGAGGGTGGGGTGGAATGTGAAGGCGGTGCTGGCTCCGGCGACCTGGGCGGTGGCGAAGACCTCGCCGTCGCCCGCGCGTACCCCGCGCAGGCCCCGGAAGAACGGGCCGTAGTCGATCCCGTGCGCCCCGAACCGCTCGTAGAGCGCTTCGGGGTCCAGCACGCGCGGGCACCGGTCGCGCAGTTCCTGCGGTGACCGCCGTGGCGCCGGCCCGGCATCGGCCGCGGGCGCCTCCCACGCGCCTTGCGAGTAGGTGACCGTCTCGGCGCCGTCGGTCGCCTGCACCTGGTACTCGACGGTGGTGCCGGCGCAGCGCAGGCGTACCAGGATTTCCCGTCCGGGGTCGGGCACCGCGAGCTGCCGCAGCCACACCACGCGGGCCAGCCGGGTCGCCTCCGGGACCGCCTGGGCCACGGCCGCGTGGACGAGTTCGATGTGGCCGACCCCCGGCAGTACCGCCTCCCCGCGCACCCGGTGCTCCCGTACCACCGGATCCTCGGCCGAGAGCCTGGTCCGGTACACCAGCCCGCTGGACAGGTCGCCGGTCGGCTCGCTGAGCGTGATCCAGGGCGCCGGCTGCGACTGTACGGCCGCGGCTGGCGTGGCGAACCAGTGCCGGACCCGCGCGAACGGGTAGGTCGGCAGGGAGACCCGCCGTGGGCGGTCCCCGCGGTAGCGGCGCGCCCAGTCCACCTCGCCGCCGCCGGCCCAGTGCTCGGCTAGCTGCGTCAGATCCGCCGAGGGGTCGGCCGGTGCGCCGCGGCGTGCCGTGCCGGCCTCGCCGGAGTACCCGCGCTCGGGGAGGTCGCCCGACTCCGCGAACCGGCGCAACGCTGCCGCCGCTGAGCCGACCGAGTCCACCACCAGCGCGAGGCGGTACGCCATGTGCTCCCGCCCCACCTGGAGGGTGTAGGCGACGTCGCGAAGGGAGATGCCGGGGGCGGGTACCGGCTGCGCCGAGATCCGCGCGGCGACGCTAGCCAGCGAGTCGGTCGGCAGCACGGGCACACCGGCCGCGGCCGGGTACCGGTCGGCGATCCAGTCCTGGAAGTGGCGCAGCCGCGGCAGGCCGAGGCCGAGGTCTTCGAGGGTCTCGCCAGTCGGCACGTCCGGCGCCGACACGCCAAGCAGGCCGGATGCGACGTCCGCCAGCTCCGCCTCGATGCCGGCGCTCGCGGTGCCGGGCAGGTCGGGCGGGTCAGTTCTGGTGTCCAGGAACGCGGCCAGGTCCCGGGCGCGCTCGGCGAGCTGCTCTGCCGTGCGCGCGGAGAGCACCAGCAGGTGCTCGGCTCCGTCCGGACCGGCGGGGCGGTCGGCCGGGATGTGCTCCTCGATGAGCGCGTGGGCGTTGATCCCGCCGAACCCGAACGAGCTGACGCCCGCGCGGCGGGGTAGCTCCGCGCCGGTACCGGCGTCGCGTGGCTGTGGCCACGCCTCGGTGGTACGGGCGATGCGCAGCGGGCTGCCGTCGAGCTGGATGTGCGGGTTGACGTTGGCGATGTGCAGGTTTCCCGGGATCCGGCCGTGGCGCATGGCGAGGACCACCTTGAACACGCCGGCCATGCCGGCGGCGGCCTCCAGGTGCCCGATGCTGGATTTGACCGAGCCGATCAGCGTGCCCGGATCCGTCAGTCCGGGCTGGCCGGCCCGGCGGCGCAGCTCGCGGAACGCCTTTTTCAGGCCGTTGACCTCGATGGGGTCGCCGAGCGCGGTGCCTGTGCCGTGCATCTCCATGTACCCGACGGTCGCCGGGTCGACACCTGCCTCCTCGAAGGCGCTGACGATGAGGGCGGCCTGGGCGTTGGGGTTGGGCGTGGTCAGCGTGTTTACCCTGCCGCCGTGGTTGACCGCGCTCCCGCGGATCACCGCGTGGATGTGGTCACCGTCGCGCAGTGCCCGGGACAGCGGCTTGAGCAGCAGCGCGCCGGCACCCTCGCCGCGCACGTACCCATCGGCGCCTTCGTCGAAGGTACGGCAGCGGCCGGTCGGGCTGAGCATCCCGGCGCGAGAGAACGATATGTAGATCATCGGGGAGATCAGCAGGTTGATGCCGCCGGCGATCGCCACATCCGAGCTGCCCACCCAGATGGATTCGATGGCCGAGCGGATGGCCACGAGGGAGCTGGAGCAGGCCGCGTCGATCGGCATGCTCGGGCCTTTGAGGCCCAGCAGGTACGAGATGCGGTTGGCGAGGATCGAGTGGAAGTACCCGGTGGTGGTGTACGCCTCCACCGGGAGCCGTGCCTCGCGCTGGAGATCGTAGTAGTCGTGGCTGGCCACGCCGACGAACAGACCGGTGCGCCCCTTGCCGAGATCGGATGGCGCGTACCCGGCCTCCTCGATCGTGCGATAGACGGTCTGCAGGAACAGCCGCTGCTGCGGGTCCATCAGGTCGGCCTCGCGCGGCGAGATGCCGAAGAAGCGGGCGTCGAACTTGTCGACCTCGGGGAGGAACGCACCCCACTTGCTGTTGGTCTTGTCCGGGGTGCCCGGTGTCGCGCTGTAGTAGTCGCACCAGTCCCAGCGGTCCTGCGGTATCTCGGTCACCAGGTCGTCGCCATTGTCCAGATGGGACCAGAACTCGGCCAGGTCGCGCGAGCCCGGCATCAGGCCGTACATTCCGATGATCGCGATGGGCTCGCGTACGGGTGCCGTGGATGCCGCGGGCGCTGGGGGGATCGGGCGAGCGGCCGATGCGGGGGCGGCGGGCGGCCGCGCCTCGGGTACGGGCGCCGCGAGGCGCGCGGCCAGCTCCTCGGGGTAGCGTTCCAGCAGATGCGCGGCGAGATCAGCGACGGTGGTGTACTCGAAGAACGTGGCCGGGGTGAGGTCCAGGTCGAGTGCCTTGTTGACCTGGTTGGCCAGGCGGGTGAAGGCGAGCGAGTCGAATCCGTAGCTGCCGATCTGCTCGCTCGGGTCGACCCGTGCCGGATCCAGCTTCACGATCTCGGCGACGGTACGGGTCAGCAGCTCCACCAGCCGTGGCTCCGGCAGGCCGACGCCAGACGGAGTGGCCTCGGGCCGGGGCGGATCGGTGTCCGCGCCAAGCTGGCCGGCCAGCCGGCTGCCGTCAGCCGGTACGTAGGCGATCTGGCCGGTGACGTTGTCCAGGATGGTGGCGAGCGCGCCCAGACCGTCCGCAGTGTCCAGTGGTCGCATGCCGAGCTGCCGCCACAAAGACTCGCGTACCTCGTCGTCGACCGTCATCCCGCCGTCTGTCCACAGTGGCCAGTCGATCGACATGGTGCGCCCCGGCCGCAGCACTGACGCATGCTGCTGTTCCCGCCATTGCGCGAATGCGTCCAGGAAGCTGTTGGCATAGGCGTACGCGACCTGCGCGACGCTGCCGATCGGCCCGGCGAGCGAGGCGAAAAGGCAGAAGAAGTCGAGCGGTTCGCTGCGGGTGGCCGCGTCGAGGTGCAGCGCACCGTCGACCTTGGGCGCGAGCACCTCCGCGATCTGCGCAGGATCGAGGTTCACCAGGTACCCGTCGCGCAGCACGCCCGCCGCGTGGAACACGCCGTGCAGCTCGCCGTACGCCTCGCGGGCCGCCCGAACCGCCGCCTGCGCACCTTCCACTGTGGACACGTCCGCGGACACGTACCGTCCGTCGCCGCCCGCGTCACGCACCCGGTCCAGTACTTCCTCCGCGCGCACGCCCAGCGGTGACCGGCCGACGAGCACCACCCGGGCGGACGCCGTGTCGGCCAGCCACCGCGCCACGAGCGCACCGAGTCCCCCGGCTCCGCCGCTCACCAGGTACGTGCCACCGGTGCGCAGCGCGGCGGGGCGGGCCACGGGTGGCGGTGAGCTGCGCCGCCACCGCCGGACCTGGCGCCCGCCCGCCTGGTACCGCACCTCATAGGGTGCGCCCGGCAACCCGCGCAGCTCGGCGGCCAGGCGCTCCGCGGCCCCACCGCGGCCCTCCGTCAGCTCCGCGAACTCGTCCGCGGCCAGTTCGACGAGGCGGTGCGCGAGCCGGGGATTCTCCCGCGTGACGGTGCGAAGGAAGCCGCCGAGAGCCTGGTAGCCCGGGGCACCGGTGTCCGGCGCGGGGTAGGCACAGAGCAGGTGCACCGATGCCTTGCCGGAAACGCGCAGCACCGCACGGACGAGGTGGAACAGTGGCATGAACCCGTCGCCGACCTGTGCGGCCGCGCTCGCGGCGGTGCCGGTGAAGGCGGTACGCGGCCAGGCGTAGACGACGTGGTGCGGCACGTCCGTGGCTCGCGGCGCGTCGATGGCCGAAGCGATGTCCGTGCCTGGCAGCAACACGGTTACCGGTCCCGCCCCCGCGCGCTCAAGTTCAGCGGTGAGCAGCCGGCCGGCGGCGGCGGAGGGGGCGAGGACGAGGGTGGGTGCGGTCCCGGCGGTGCGGGGAGCCGCCGGGACCGCCGGGGTGGCCGCGGGGGCGTCGGTCACCCACTCGGGTTGCAGGAACGTACCGGGGTGCGTCGGCTGCTGCGGCTCGCCGGTCTGCCAGCGCCGCAGCCAGAAGTCGCGGATCCGCACTACCACGTTGCCGGCCGCGTCGGCGACCTGAATGTCGAGCTTCTTGCCGGTGTCGCTGGAGGCGCGTACCACCACGCGGGCGAAGCCGTCCTGCGGGGTGGGTCCGAAGATCTCGCAGGAACCCATGGTGAATGGCAGGTGAAGGTGGTCGAGTCCGTCGTGCTGGCGCAGCAGCCAGAGCGCTCCCTGAATCGCGGAGTCCAATGCGGACGGATGCAGGACGAACCGGTCGGCGCCGGTCACCACGGAATCGGGTAGCCGGTACTCGGACAGCAGCTCCTGGTCTCCCCACCGCAGGACCCGCACGCCCTGGTAGGCCGGGCCGAGCTGCAGTCCCAGGCGGTACAGCCATCGGTAGTAGTCGGCACCCAGGAGGCTCTCCGAGCAGCGGCCGCGGATGCTGGCGAGGTCGAGGCGCTCGCGCGCGTCCCCGCCGTGGGCGCTATCGACCCGCCCCTGGCCGTGCACGACGCGTTCGCCGCGTGAGTCGTGGCTGTAAACCAGGTACCGCGCGCCGCGCGGATCGTCCGAGAGTTCGATGTGGACGGACCGTGGTGCCGGAACGGTGATAGGGCGCGCCCACACGTTGCCGGACAGGCCCCGCACCTGATGCCCGGCCGCGACGGCGGCTGCGCGGACCATCTCCAGGTAGCCGACGGCGGGGAAGATGCGTTCGCCGTGTACCCGGTGATCGTCGAGGAAGAACTCGTCGCCGGTGAACCGGACGGTAAACGTACCGCCCGCACGGGAACCTGCGGTGAGGAACGGGTGTTCCGCGGATACCTCGGTGTCCGGTTCCGGCTCAGCCTCCGGAATCCAGTACCGCTCGGCGGCGAACGGGTAGCCCGGCAAGGTGACGTGCCGCAGCGGTTGGGGGTACCGCGCCTCCCACCGCACCTCAGTACCGGCTACCCAGGCCCGGGCCAGCGCCGCGAGCTCATCCGGGGCTTCGGTCGGCTCACGCCGGCCGGTGCGCGACCAGCACGGCACGCCAGGCTCCCGGTCGGCGGCCACGGCGTCGAGCGCAGCGACCAGCGTGTCCGCCGTGGACACGAGAATCGCGACGCGCTCGGGGAGTGGCTCCCGACGCAGGTGGAGCTGGTAGGCCACCTCGGCGAGACTCACGCTGTCCGCCTGCGCCTGGATGCTGCGGGCGAGGTTGCGGCAGTGCTCACGCAGCCGGTCGGGATCCTTCGCCGACACCACGATGAGGTGCTCGCCCGGCAACGCGCCGGGCGACGGCTGCGGGCCCATGTACTCCTCGACCACGACGTGCGCGTTGGCGCCGCCCGCCCCGAAGGCGCTGATCCCGGCCCGCAGCGGCAGTTCGCTGCCGTCCGGCCGACGCCGACGCACCCACGGCGCCAGCGCGCGCTGCACGCGAAGCGGCGTGGCGGCGAAGTCGATGCTCGGGTTGGGCGGGTCGGCGTGCAGCGACGGTACGAGCTGGCGGTGGCGCAGTTGCAGCAGCACCTTCGTCAGCCCGGCAAGGCCGGCGGCGGCCTCCAGGTGGCCGATGTTCGTCTTGACCGAGCCGATCGCGCAGCCCTCGCCGTCGGGCCAGAAGCCGAGCTGGTCGAACGCCTTGCCCAGCCCGGCGATCTCGATCGGGTCGCCGAGCGACGTGCCGGTGCCGTGCGCCTCCAGGTAGCTGATGCCACCGTACGGTCCGGCGCCGTCCAGGCCGGCGGCGCGCATCGCGCGCGCGACCAGTTCGGCTTGGGCGTTGGGGCTGGGCACGGTGAAGCCGCTGGTACGGCCCCCGTGGTTGATCGCAGTGCCCCGAATGACCGCGAGCACGCGGTCGCCGTCGCGAACCGCGTCGGACAGCGGCTTGAGTACGACCGCGCCGACGCCCTCGCCCGGCACGAAGCCGTCGGCGCGCTCGCCGAACGTGTGGCAGTGCCCGGCGCGCGACAGCATCTGCATCTGGCAGAGCCAGTCGTACTTGCTCGGGTGCAGGTACAGGTTGACCGCGCCCACCAACGCGAGGCGGCACTCCCCCTTGGCCAGGCTCTCGCACGCCAGGTGCAGCGCGGTGAGCGAGGACGCACACGCGGTGTCCACCGGCATGCTCGGGCCATGCAGGTCGAGACAGTATGAGAGCCGGTTGGGGATGGACCACAGCGTTGAGGTGGGCATCACCATGTTGCCGCGGCGCCACTGGTCGGGCCCCCACAGCAGGTACGACTGCGTGGTCACGCCCACGAAGACGCCGATCGCGCGGTCGTCGGCGGCGTCCGGGCTGCCGAGCCGGTACGGCGGGTAGCCCGCGTCCTCGAAGGCATGCCACGCGGTCTGCAGGAACAGCCGCTCCTGCGGGTCCATCAGCTCCGCCTCGCGCGGCGAGATGTTGAAGAACAGCGGATCGAAACGGTCGACGCCGTCAAGGAACCCGCCCCACTTGCAGTACGTGCCCGCCTCCGGGTCCTCGGTGAACCGCTCGCGGTAGTCCCATCGCGAGGCCGGGATCTCGGTCACGCAGTCGCGCCCGGCCACCAGATTGCGCCAGAACGCGTCCAGATCCGGCGCCTGTGGGTACCGGCCGGCCACCCCGATGATGGCCACCGGGACCCGGTGGCCATCCGGCGGCGGGGTGCTGCCGATCGACGGGGTCGTCGACGTCACGGGCGACTCGGCAGTGCTCGCATCCGCGGTGGAACGAGGCGCCGACGCGATGGCCGGGAAGTGGCTGGCGAGCACCACGGCGACCTGCGCCAGGGTGCGGCACTCGAACAGCAGCGTGTGCGGGGTCGGGCCCAGGTCGCGCTCCACCCGGGTGTTGAAATTGCGCACCACGATCGAGTCGATGCCGTAGCTGTCCAGCCCGCGTGCCGGGTCGATGTCCTGCTCCGGCACGCCCAGCAGTTCAGAGAAGAGCGAGCTGATGTACTGCGACGCCCATGGCCCACCGGGATGTTCGCCACGTGAGGATTGCGGCTCGGGCGCGGGGGTACCGGAATCGCCGTGGCACAGCGGCAGCGCATGCCGCGGGTCGCCGTACAGGAACAGCCGCCGGGCGGGTACGCCGTGCAGGGCCGCGTCCAGCGCCGCGAGCCCGACCGGCGTCGGCATCGGTGCGAAGCCGTTCCCCGTCCGGTACACGGTGTCGGCTCCGTCCGGTACCGTCATGCCGCCCGTGTCCCACCACGACCACCCGATCGCCACGGTACGGCCCCGGCAGGTGCCCGCCGCGCGGCGGCCCTCCCGCTCGACCGCGAACGCCTCCATGAGCGCGTTGGCGACCGCGTAGTCCGCCTGGCCCGGGTTTCCGGTAACGGCGGCCAGTGACGAGAACAGCGCGAAGAAGTCGAGCGGTTCGCCGGCGAGAGCCACGTCCAGGTTCGCCGCACCGTGCACCTTCGGAGCCAGTACCGCACGCAGGTCCGCGAGGGTCTTGTTTACCAGGTACCCGTCGCGCAGTACGCCAGCCGCGTGCACCACGCCATTGACGGGACCGAACCGGTGCCGCACGTCGGCCACCAGGCTATGAGTGGACTCCAGGTCGGACACGTCGGCCGGGAAGTAGGCGATGCGGTCGCCCGCGGCCTCGGCGATGGTCGCGAGGTCGCGGGCGAGTTCTGTGGTCATCAGGCTGCGCCCGGCCAGCGCCACCCGGACCCCGGGTACGGACAGCAGGCGCGCGACGACCGCCTGGCCGAGGCCGCCCCGGCCGCCGGTGACGAGGTACACCCCATCGGGCCGCACCGCTGCCTCAGCCACGGCCGCCGGCAGCTCGGGTTCCCGGGCGGTGAAACGCCGCGCGTACCGGACGCCGCCGTCGTGGCGGACCACATCCTCACCCGAGATGCCGAACTCCTCAGCGATCCGGCACCAGGTCTCGGCACCCGCCGCGCTGCCCACTGTGACCGATCGCAGCCGGACCGAGCTGCTTTCCCATCGCAGGCACCGGCCGAGCGCGATGCCGACGTCCGGCAAGCCGCCGGGCGGGACCACGTCGAAGATGAGCGTGGGCACGCCGTCGCGCAGCCGCAGCATCTGCTGCGCGAGCAGAAACGGCACCACTGCGCCGTCCTCGATCCGCCGCGTCAGGTCGGCACCGGCCGGATCGGACAGGCGCACCGCGTACCGGGGGCGCAGGTCCTGCTCGGCGAGGTCGGCGAAGAGCTGGCCCCAGTCGTCCTGCTCGGCGCGCACGGTCCACACGTCGGGTGCCTCGTGGCGGTAGTGCGCACCGATGCCGACGAACGCGAGGTGGTACCCGGGAAGAGCGGCGTGCGCGGCCGTGCGTACCTCGTCGAGCAGGGCAGCGGGCGCGACCACGACGGCGGTGGGGTGCTCAACGGGGTTTGCCTGCCCGGCGTCGGGCACCCAGCCGGCGTCCAACTCCACCAGCCGCGCGCCCCGCGCCTCTCGCCGCGCCGCCGACCCGGTGGGCACCTGGCGGTGCACGGTCCGCACGAACTCGGTCGTGGGCAGCGGCACCTTGCGCGTGCGGCACCCGGTGTAGAACCGGTGCCAGTCGACGGCGACGCCCCGGCGCCACAGCGCGAACAGCGGCGTGGCGAGGTAGTCGGCCAGAGCCTGGGGCTCGGCGATCGCGACCTGCTCAGCGCTGTCCGGGATGAGGGGTGCGGCGCCGACGGTCACGGTCCCCGTCCCAGCCCTAGGCCCGTCGCCGGCGCACGGCCGTGGATCGACGGCATCGAGTGCCGCGTCCGGTGTCCACGCGGCGGCCGTGCCGAGCCCGGCGGGCATCCGCGCCCGGCCGTGCAACACCGGGTACCGGCCGTCAACGGATGTGGCGCACCGGGCGACGTCGCGTTGCACCCGGTCCACTGTGGCGGCCCGCTCCGCCGCGTCGCCGATCAGCAGGCCCAGTAGGCCGTCGGCGCGCAGCAGGCCGTCGGCGAGCAGGTCGAGCAGGTCGGTCACCCGGACGTCGGGTACCAGCCGGTCCAACGACAGCTTCCATTCCCAGTTGAGCTGGTCGAACGCGTTCTCCAGGGCGAGGACGCGGACGACCGCGGCCCGCGGGTCCGCGCCGGTCGCCGCGGTAAGGCCGGCCTCGTCGGTGGGTATCCGCCACTCGGGACGCCCGCGCAGGTCCAGTACCCGGTTCCACTCCTCCACCGTGCGGCGCAGCACCCATTGGGCGCCGATGATCGGGGCGGCGCGGCGCGCAACCGCGCTGGCCACCTCCGGGTTAACCACGAGCCCGTCCAGCAGCTCGCCGAAGTACCCGTCGTCGACCAGGTACGGGTAGGCGGTACGGCCGGTGGCGGCGTGCACGAGCGGCACCTCGGGTGCGCGCAGCCTTACCTCGGCAGTACCGCCCCGCGCCAGCGCGGGCCCGGCCGGCCAGTCGAGCGCCCCGGTGGCGGCCAGCGCGGGCCACACTCCCGGACCGTGGCCGGTCACGGTTGCCGGCCGCAGGCCCAGGTGTCGCAGCACTCGGACGACCAGGTACGTAAGCAGGAACCGCTCCCCCGGCCCGCGCGCGCCACGGCGCAAGGCGGCGAGCTTCCTTCGCGCCTCCGGAGTCTCCGCGTACATAGCGGCGAGGACAGCGGCGAAGGGCGGCGCGTCGAGCAGCCCGGCAAGCTGCTCGGGCGCCGGAACGTCCAGCGCGCCGACGTGCAGCGCCCAGCCCAGCGGGGGTTCCGCGTCAGCGGGGGGCGGCGGGTCGGCCACCAGCGCAGCGATGTCATCCACAGTGGACACCAGGCCGCCGGTACGCGCGGCGAAGTGCTCGCGGCCGGTGGCTAGGGTGGCGCAGATGTCGGTGACCCGGCCGCGGATCCAGCCGTCGCCGGCCAGCCCGGCCCGCCAGCGGGTCAACAGCAGGTCCAACGACCTGGTCGAGGCCGCGGAGAGCAAGAACGGCTGCGGTATACCGGCCGCGGTCACACCGCCGGGATCCGGTGCCGAGCGGTGCTCCTCAACGCACAGGTGGGCGTTGACGCCGCCGCCGCCGAACGAGCTGACCCCGGCGCGCAGTGGCCGATCGCCGGCTGGTGTCCAGTCGGTCGCCTCGCGAGCCAGGCGCAGCACGCCGTCGTCGACCTTGATCAGCGGGTTCACGGTGGTCAGGTGGATGCTCGGCGGGATGCGGCGGTGCGCCATCATCATCAGCACCTTCACCAGGCCGATGGCCCCGGCCGCCGCCTCCAGGTGCCCGATGTTGGACTTGACCGAGCCGATCCAGCAGCCGCCGTCCTCGCGCGGTGCGCCGGACATCACCCGGTGCAGCGCCTCGACCTCGACGGGGTCGCCGAGCGGCGTGCCGGTACCGTGCGCCTCTACGTAGGTGACCGTGGCGCGGTCGAAGCCGGACCCTTCCAGCGCGGCGGTGATGACATCCTGCTGTGCCGCCACTGAGGGCGCGGTGATCGTCCGCCCCGCGCCGCTGTGGTTGAGGGCGCTGCCCATCAGCAGCCCGTAGATGTGGTCGCCGTCTCGCACCGCGTCTTCGAGCCGGCGCAGCATGACCATCACGACACCATCGCCCGGTACGAAGCCGTCCGCGTCCTTGTCGAAGGTCCGGCACAGTCCGGAGGGGCTGAGCATCCGCGCCTTGGAATAGGAGATGTACTTCCACGGATGGAGGTTGAGCAGTACGCCGCCCGCGAGCACGAAGTCGGCGTCGCCACCCAGCAGCGCGCGGATGCCCAGGTGGATGCCGACCGCGGACGAGGCACAGGCAGCGTCGATGGCCATGCTGTACCCGCGCAGGCCGAACGCGTGCGACAGCCGGTTGGCGAGCATGTAGTCGGAGCCGCCGAACGTGGTGTGTGCCTCCACGGTGTAGCCGGGCTCGTCGGCCTGTTGAAGGTGGTCGCGGGAGGCCACACCAGCGAAGACCACGGTGCGCGCCTCCTGCAGGGCGCGCAGCGGGGTGCCTGAGTCCTCGATGCAGTGCCACGTCTCCTCCAGCAGCAGCCGCTGCTGGGGATCCATCAGCTTGGCTATCTTCGGCGACACCTGGAAGAAGTCGTTATCGAACCCGTACGGCTCCTCGATCTGTCCGCACCACTTGCTGACGGTCTTGTTGGGTACCAAGATGTCCGGGCAGTAGAAGTCCGCCGGGTTCCACCGCTGCGGATCCACCTCGCGGATCGAGCTGACGCCGCGGCACAGGTTCTCAAAGAACTCCTCGTGGTCGCGCGCCCCGGGTGTGCGGCAGCCGATTCCGGTCACCGCTACCGGCGGGCCGACGGCCGCCGCGCCCGCAGTCTGCCCGGTCATCGGGCCCCCGCGTTCACTAGCCGGTCCAACCGCTGTTCCAGGCAGGCCGCTGTCTCGCGCATCATCAGCTCACCGATCTCGTCGATATGCCGGTTGCGCCAGCTCTCCTGGGCGGTACCGCGGACCCACTGGTTGAACGCACCGAGCGCCGGGCCGCAGTGCACCTGAAAGTCCACCCGGTACTCCTCCAGACCCTCCATCGCGGCGCGCTGGCTATGCCCGAAGTACCAGCGGAACACCAGCGCCATCTTGTGCTTGGGGTTCTGCTCGGCCTTTTCGATCTCTCGCGGATCGCGGGTGGCGAAGAACGCCCGCGTGTCCTGCCATACCTCGTCGAAGCTCTTGCGGAAGTACCGCGTCTCGATGACCGACCGGGTCTCGGCGTCGATCGCCTCCAGCGACTCGTGCCGCCGGTACAGGTCGTACAGCTTGCGCGCGCGGGCCGGGAAGAACACGCCCCGCTTGAGCACCTGTACCTGTGCCCCCAGCTCGAACATGTCACCCGCAGGCGCGTAGTCGGTGTCCTGGATGTTGATCTGTTCCAGCATGTTCTTGGCGGCCGGGCTCATGCCCGACTCGGCGGTACACAGGTTGATCGAGCCGGTGACCACGAAGTCTGCGCCGAGGACGAACGCCGCGGCCGCCGCCTCCGGGGTACCGATGCCGCCGGCCGCGCCGACCCGCACCCGTGCGGGGTACCCGTAGTCGGCGCCCATCCGGTCGCGCAGCCGCAGCATCGTGGGCAGCAACACGATCGGGTCGCCGCGGTCGGTGTGCCCACCGGAGTCCGCCTCGACGCACAGGTCGTCCGCCATGGGTATGCCGACGCCGAGCGCGGCCTGTTCGGCGGTGATGAGCCCGTCCTGCTCCAGCAGGCTGACCAGCCGCTGCGGTGCGGGAGACAGGAAGCTCTCCGCCACCTCGGGCCGGGACACCTTGGCGATGACGCGGTTGGCGGCCACCACCTCGCCATCGGTGCCCTTGCTCAGGCCGGCGAGCCGGTACCGGACGAGGGCGGGGGTGATCTTCATGAACGCCGACGCCTCGACGTTGCGCACCCCGCGGTCGAGCAGCAGCCCGACGGTGGCGTCCTCCACATCGGGCTGTACTGGATTGTGCACCAGATTCATGCCGTATGGGCGGCCGTCGCCCAGCTCGCCGGCCAGCCGGTCGATGGTGGCCGCGATGCGGTGCAGGTCGAGGCCGCCGGTGCCGAAGAACGCGAGAATGCCGGCGCGAGCCGCCCGGATGACCAGTTCCTCGGAGGCGATACCCCGGTACATCGCGCCGCACACGTAGGCGTACCGGGCGCCGTAGGTGCGCCGGAATTCCGCGCTGCCCAGGTCTTCGGCGCGCAGCCGTCCGGCCGCGACCGGTGCCGCCGGTGGTACCGCCGCGGCGTGGCGTGCGAGGGCCGGCGGCGTGGCGGCCGGCGCCGGCTCCGCCTGCCGGATCTTGCGCACCAGGCCGGTCAGCGCCTGCCCCGGTCCGACCTCGTCGAAGGTGGTCACCCCGGCGGCGAGCAGGTGACGCACGCTCTGCTCCCACCGCACCGGCCGGACCAGCTGCTCGGCCAGCGTCTCCCGGACCGAACCCGGCTCGTACGGGCGCCCGGTGACGTTGGCCACCACTGGTACGTCCAGCGGGTGGAACTCGCACCCGGCGAGCACCAGCTGGAATTCGCTGCGGGCCGGTTCCATGTACCGCGAGTGGAAGGCCCCGCTGACGCGCAACGGCAGGTACCGCGCACCGGCGGCCAGGACCGCCTCGCGCGCGGACTCGATCAACTCGCGCGGACCGGAGAGGATGAACTGGTCGGGTGTGTTGTGATTGGCCAGGTCGATGCCGGACAGGTTGCCGCGCGCGAGCACGCCGCGCACCGCATCCTCGGTGAGCCCGATCGCCGCCGCCATGCCGCCACCAGTCGCGGCCGCCATGAGCCGGCCGCGCTCGCGCACCAGGCGCAGCCCGGTCGCGAAGTCGAATGCCCCCGCCGCGCAAAGCGCGTTGTACTCGCCGAGGCTGTGCCCGGCGAAGTAGTCGGGTACCGGCTCGCCGTCCTGCCTGCGGGCCATGTAGGTGAGGGCGTTGACCACGAACAGCGCCGGCTGGGTGAACTGGGTCTGGTCGAGCTGGCCGCGCGGGTCCTCGCGGCACAGCCTGGCGACGGAGTAGCCGAGGATCTCGTCGGCCGTGGCCGCCAGTTCGGGGAACCGGTCGAACAGGTCACCGCCCATGCCCCGCGCCTGGGATCCCTGACCCGGAAAGATAACCGCTCTCATCTGCTTCCCTCGCTGGCCTGACGCTGGGGTGGGGGGACGCCGCGACTGGGCCGCATGAGCCTTGATGGCTTCCATGGCCCGGCCGCGCGGTGCGAAAGGCTCCAGGATGGGTACCGTGCGAGCCCGGCCGTCGCCGCGTACGATGCTGGCCACGAAATTCGCCATCGTGGCGGACGGCCCGAGGTCCAGGTACACGAGGTCCGGGTCCTGCCGGTCCAGGAACTGGATCGCCTCGCGGAACCGGATGGGCGAGCGCACCAGTCGCCAGAAGTGCGCGGGCTCGAACAGCGTGACGTACCCCGCCGACTCGCACGACACGAACGGCACCGCGGGCGGGCGCAACGTCAGCCGGGACAGCGAGCTCAGGAACGGCTCGGCGATCAGGTCCAGCCGCGAGGAGTGGAACGCGTAGTTGACCGGCAGCCGCTGGTACAGCACGCCCAGCTCCCGCAGGCGCCGCTCGGCCCGCGCCACGCCGGCCAGGTCGCCGGAGAGCACGAAGTTACGGTCCGAGTTGACCCCGGCCAAGTCGACGTCCGCGCGCAGCCAGTCGTCATCGCCGTACAGCGCGACATCGCCGAGCACCGCGAGCATGGCTCCGGGCACCCTTTGTCCTTTGAGCATGCCGATCTGCTCCACGATCGAGCGGGCCAGCTCCTCCGCGCTCAGCACGCTGGCCGCCGTCGCCGCCGCGAACTCGCCCAGGCTCGCGCCGAGCACGCAGTCCGGCTCGACGCCCTCCGCGCGCAGCGTCTCCGCCATCGCGAGCTCGACCATGAGAATCGCCGGGTGGGTGAACCGGATTTCGTTAAACGGGTCCGCGGCCGTGCGGTCCGTACGGTAGATCTCTTCGAATACGCCAGGGATGCCCAGGTCCGCGAATACCGTGCTCCAGGTACGCATGGACGCGCCGAAAACCGGGTGGTCGGACACCAGGTCGCGTCCCATTCCGTAGTACTGCGACCCCTGGCCGGCGAACAGGAAGACGTTCTTTACGGACATGCGTTGCGGCCCCCAGAGCAAGTGACCCGGCGGCGCCGGTCTCACCCGGCGATACCCTCATGCATGTTGCCGGGCCGGCACCCTCCGCGCTAGTGGACACTTGCTGCCAGCCCGGTCCGGGCTCCCGGAAGCGGCCACAGCGCCCCAATGACGCCGGTGGCGATCAGGGCGTGCACGTTCACCGTCCGGCCGCCCTCACGGACCTTCAGGTACGACGTCGCGACCACGGTGGTCAGCGCCCGCGCCGCCCGCGGGCGGCGCTCCAGCAGCCACTCCGGGTAGTACGTCCCGCCGGGGTAGGGTGGCCAGCGTGATCGAGCGGTGCCATGCGGGCGTGCAGCGGCGCGCGCAGTGGGGGCTCGAGCGCGGCATCCGCTCGCGACCCGCGCCGCAGTTAGTGCGCCCGCGGCTGTCGGCCAAGATTCCGCCCCCGCGCCGACGCGCACGCGTCCCGGCCTCCGTGCCGGAGGCAACCGGATCCACACGGGAACCCGCGGCCTCGCTCGGCTCTCGACAGTTCCGGGGGGTGACCGCGGTCAGGTGATCGAGGTCGAGGACCTCCGAGTCCGCTATCGTGGTGCCGATCGGTACGCAGTCGACGGCATGTCTTTCCGCGTGGCCCGCGGTGAGGTGTTCGGATTTCTCGGCCCTAACGGAGCCGGGAAATCTACTACGCAAAAGGTGCTGACCCGGCTGCTGCGCGGCTACGAGGGGCGAGCCGAGGTACTCGGCCGTCCGGTCCATGCCTGGGGGCCTGATTACTACCAGCGCATCGGCGTCGGCTTCGAGTTGCCGGCTCACTTCGCGAAGCTCACGGCCGTGCAGAACCTCGAGACGTTCGCTTCCCTGTTCGAGCCGCCGGTCGCCGACGCGCGGCAACTGCTGGAGCGCGTCGACCTCGCGGACGCGGCCGATCGGGCGGTCGCCACCTTCTCCAAAGGCATGCAGGTGCGCCTCGGCCTCGCCCGGGCCTTTGTCAACCTTCCCGACCTGGTGCTCCTCGACGAGCCGACCTCCGGGCTGGACCCGGTCCACACAGCGGCCGTCCGGTCGCTGATCCGGGAACAGGTCGACGAGGGGCGCACGGTCTTCCTCGCCACCCACGACATGGCCACCGCGGACGCGATGTGCGACCGGATGGCCTTCGTGGTCGCCGGCAAGATCGCGGACATCGACTCGCCGCGCAGCTTCCGCCTGCGGTACGGGCACCGCGGCGTGACCGTGGAGTACCGGGACGGCGGCGCGACACGCCGCAGGGAGTTCCGGCTCGACGCCCTGCCCGCCGACCCCTGCTTCCTCGAACTGCTGCGCACCGGGCGGGTAGAGACAATCCACACCACGGAAGCCTCGCTCGACGAAGTGTTCGTACGGATCACCGGTGGGCGGCTGTGACCGCCCCGGCGGTCCGGCGCGTGGCGGCGCTGGGACGCCTGGAGTGGCGGCTGGAGCTGCGCGCGCAGATCCCCGCCGTGGCCGCGGTCGTCTGTGTCATGTGGACGGTCGCACTGGCGGTCGTACCCGCATCTGTGGCGGGACGGCTGGGCACCGGCGTACTCGTCCTTGACACCGCCACGTTCGGCGGATTCTTCATTCCCGCCCTGTACCTAGGCGAACGCACCGACGGCGCGCTCGCCGCCCTGCTGGTCAGCCCGCTGCGCTTCGGGGAGTACCTCGGCGTGCGGCTGGCCGTGCTGACCGGCCTGTCGCTCGCCGCCGCGGTGCCGGTCGGCCTGTCCGCGACCCGGCTGCACCCACACCAGCCGGCACTCGCACTGCTGGGGGTCGGTCTGGTCGCCCTACTCACGCTGCAGCTCGCGTTCACGCTGGTGCAGCCACACCGCACGCTCGTCGGGTATCTCGCCACGGCGCCAGTGGTGATCGCACCGCTCCTGGCCGTACCGCTGGTCCACATCGCGGGCGTTGCCGACTATCCCGTGCTGTACGCGCTGCCCACCACCGGGGGTGCCGACCTCATCGCCTCCGGCTTGACCGGTAGGGCGCTGTCCCCGGCAGCGGCCGCCGCGGCAGCCGGCTACCTGCTCGCCTGGATCGCCATGGCGTACGCCCTGGCGCGGCGGCGCTTCCAGCGGTATGCGGTGCAAGCCCCCGCCACCGCGCGCCCCACCCGGCCGGGTGGGGCGCGGCAGCGCACCCAGTGGCGGGGCGGTTGGGTGCTGACGTTCGCGCGGACCGACATGCGCACCGCCGGCCTGGACCTGCTGCCCGCCTTCCTGATCGTGGTGCCTGTCGCGTTCGCCATCGCTATCCGGTTCGGCTACCCGTGGCTGGCCCACCTGGTGCTCGACCGGACCGGGTTCGACCTTGCACCGTATCTGCCGCTGCTGCTCAGCGTCACCGTGGTCATACACGTACCGCTCATGATGGGCATGGTGGGCGCGCTCCTGATGTTCGACGACATGGCTGAGCGCAGACTCCAGTTGTTGCGGGTGACGCCGGTGACGCTGGAGCGCTACCTCGGGTACCGGATGGCATTCACCGGCCTGCTCGCGCTGGCCGGCCTGATGGTCGCCGTGCCGGTCTGCGGCCTCGTCCCCGACGCCCTGCCCGCGCTGCTGCCGGCGATCGCGCTGGGTGCCGCGCTGGCGCCGCTCATCATGCTCACTGCCGCCGCCTTCGCGGGCGACAGGACGCAAGGAGTGGGGCTCCTGAAGATCCTCAATGGACTGGTCCTGCTGCTGGCCGTCGCGCCGTGGTGGCTGCCCCGGCCGCTGCGCTGGCTGGCGCTGCTGACGCCGCCCGGCGCGGTCACCCACGTGCAGTGGGTGGCGCACAGCGCCATGGACGTCGTGATTGGGTGCTGCGCCGGTGCCGTCACCAGTTTCGCCGCCGCGGTCGCCCTGCGCCGGCGACTCGTCAGGCGGTACACGGAAGGTATCTGATGGGCGGCCGTTGATGGCCGGGTCACAGGCCTCGCGATTCGTGCGTCATTCCATCCGGGCGGCGGAACTGCTCGGCGGCAGGCAGCTTTCGTCATCTTAGATCTGATTAGTCAGTATCCGTGAGCCCAGGCTTCCGAAGATGGTTTCGCGTGGGTCAAGCTCCCGGCCGATGCAGATGCCCTGCGCGTGAGTCGTGCTGAGCATGGGGTTGTTAGCTTCGCCGAACGGACCGCCGGAAAGGCCGGTGCCGCCATGCGCGGGCAGGGGGGGCGCGGGACTGACGTGCGAATCATTGATCTTCAGCAGGCCGCCAGTGTTCAGCTCGGAGCAGAACCTGGCGATGACCCGTTCGTCGCGGCTCCACAGCGAGTTGCGGAGCCCGTAACGGTTGGTGTTCAGCACTTCGAGTACGGAGCCGAGCAGTTCGTCGTCGTCGCGGCCGGCGTCTGGCACGACGACAGGGAGCAGCGGGAAGAACGTCTCCTCACGAACTACCTCCATCTCCTGAGCCGCCGCCAGGCCGTCTATCCGCAGGACGGTCGGCGCGATGAAAACTCCCGCCTCGTCCCTGGCGCCGTCCAGGTCGCACCGGTACCCGCCGCACAGCACCGTAGCGCCAGCCTTGACGGACTGGGCGAGCACTTCGAAGTACCTGTCGGACTTCATCACCGGGCTGAGCAAGGCGGACGGATCGTCGGGCAGCGCTGGCCGGATGGTTCTCACCTGGTCCAGCAGGCGCGGGATCAGGTCACCGGCGATGGCCGGGTGGACGATGGCGAATTTCGGCACGAAGCACACCTGGCCGGACCCGATGAAGTTCTCGCAGAGAGCGCTGGCCGCATAATCAGGATTCGTGTCCCGCCACACCACGATTCCGTCATTGCCGGCCAGCTCGAGTATGGCCTTCGTGCCGTTCGCCATGCATTCACGCGCGAGCGTCATACCGCGGACGCTGTCGCCGAAGTAGAAGATGTCGTTCATGAGCGGGCTGTCGATCCAGCACCGCAAGGTGACAGGGCTGGGCGCGGTGATGATATTCAGCGTGCCGGGCGGCGCCCCAAGCTCGTCAAGAATAGGCGCGATAAGCTCGCGGAACAGGAACTGCACGCCGACCGGAGTGCTCTGCGGAGCGCGCACCACAAGGCTGTTCCCGGCCGCCAGGACGCCGATGCCCACGGTGCTGTTGGTCGCCGCCGCGTTCTGCGGAGGGTTGAGCCCGACGACGCCGTCGGGCTTGCGCACCAGTAGCAGGCGCCGGTCTGGCGTGGCGATTTCGCTGGTCATCTGCCCTCGGACGAAATCGACCACCGCGGGTGTGGTCGCGTCGAGGATTCCCGCCGCCTCGATGACGGCCATTCGCCGCGGGTGGCCCTCATCGGTCAGTAGCTGGATGAACTCGTCCGTTCTCGCCGCCAGCCTGTCGTGGAAGCGTGAGACAAGGCCGAGCCGGTGTTCGAGGGGAAACCGCGCCCAGCCGGGCGCGGCCGCGTGGGCAGCCTGTACCGCGGCTTCGATCTGCTCGGGCGACGCGGTATCGCACCGTGCCAGGATCGGAGTGTCCGGCCCGGGAACGACAGTGCCCCGGTCGAGGCGGCGCTTGAGCGTGATCGCACGGAGGAAGTCCGTCAGCATGAATCCGGCGGGGAGGGAATGGACGTAACCGGAGCCCTCGACGTCCCGGCCCCCGATGTACAAGCGATAGGTCCTCATGGACGCGCGGTCTCGCTCTCGGTCGGCGCGGCCAAGGCCGCGCGGCCCTCCAGCTCCCGGAGATCGGGCGCGGCGCCGGAATCGAAGACGGCGTAACGGGGGCGGGCGGCGCCCTCTGGTACCGCCTCGCCATCCGGCTGGAGCTCCATGCGCGGACCGAGGAGCCGGGCCAGGGCGAGCTCGACATTCTCCTTCAGCACACGGGCCGCGATGGGCTCGATGATCGACTCGATGCTCGTCACGCCGAAATCGAAGGCGGTGTGGAAGCGAATGTCGCAGCCGTCGGCTGTAGGGAGCACCCGCCAGCTCCCGTGCATGACCTCGAAATCACCGTCGGTCTGCTCGAAGGTGACCGTCAGCTTGTCTCGGTCAAGCTGGTCGCGCTCTTCCCAATGGAGGATGCCCTTGCGGAAGAACACGGACCACTGGCTACTGATCTCCGTTGGCGTCGTCCGGTTGACCGTTACAGACCTGACGGTCTCCACCAGTTCCGGGTACCGTTCAAATTCAACGAGCGTCTCGAAGACCGCGGCGGGATCCCCCTCGGGCAGCCGGGCGGACACAGTTACCTCTCGCATCAAACAGCCTTCCCTGCGGTGGCGGGCGGATAGATCTTGGCCAGTGCGTCCGCGGCCCGTTCCACGGCCGAAGTCAGGAACTCGATGTCGGCGTCGGCCAGGTATGCCGGCGGGGTCATCCGGATGACGCGGGAGGCGTTGAGCGAGTGACCTGTCACCACGCCCGCGTCCAGCAGTTCGACCATGAACTCGCCGGCCACGTCGGGCGCATGGAACTCGACCGCGAGCAGCAGGCCGATCCCGCGGATATCCCGGACAAGGTACGGGCAGCGGTCACCCAGGATCTGCGTGATGGCGGGCAGAAGACGCTGCCCGAGCGCCGCGGCGCGCTGAGGGATCTCCTCATCAACGATGGCCCGGACGGCGGACTCCGCGGCGGCCATGGCGATCGGGGCGCAGGCGAACGTGGAGGAGTGCAGGAGCGGGTCGCGGTTGATGAGAGCGTACGCCTCCGCCGTGGCGGCAGCGGCGGCCACGGGCACAACCCCGCCGGAAAGCCCTTTGCCGATGAGCATGATGTCGGGCAGCACGCCCTCGATGTCGGCCCCCCACATGCGGCCGCACCTGCCCAACCCGGTCAGGATCTCATCCAGCACGAGCATCGCGCCGTACTCGTCGCAGGCCCCGCGCACGTCTCGCAGGTATCCGGCCGGCGGTATCACGACGCCGCCCTCCCCTTGAACGGGCTCCAGGAATACGCAGCACTCGCCCGGTGCCGACTCCAGCACGCGCACCAGCGCATCCGTGTCCCCGAAGGGCACGTGGGCTCGGTCGGGCAGCAGCGGCGCGAACGGGTCCTGATATATCTGCCGCCCGGTGACGCTGAGCGCGCCCATCGTTTTGCCGTGGTAACCGTTGATCGTGGAGACCAGCCGCCGCCTGCCGTTGCCGCGGGCCATCTTGATTGCCGCTTCGGTGGCCTCGCTGCCGGACGCGACGAAATGGATATATTCCAGTCCTGGTGGGGTGATCTCCGCGACGGCCTGCGCCGCCCGGGCGGCCACCGGTTCCAGCAGAACCCGGGTTGCCAGCGGGTGTGTCATGACCTGCCGGACCACCGCCGCGGTTACCGCAGGGTGCCGGTGGCCAAGTATGAATACCCCGTAGCCGCCGCATTCGAGATAGCGGCGCCCGTCATGACCGTAAACGTAACAACCCTCGCTCGCCACTTCGCTGTGGCCGCCGAGCATCTCGGCGAGCGACGCACGGCCCTTGTTGAGGTGCGCGCGCATGAGCCTGATGACGTCCTCGACGTCGAACTCAGTTTCCTCGTCATGGGTTGTCATGCCCATGAGCACTCCTTCCTGCACGTTTCGGGCGCCGTGCTATGCGAGGTTCACCGCCTGGCCCTGGGTGTACGCCGCCAGGGCACTGGTCATGCTCGTCCGGTTCGGCGGATGCACCGCGATCGCCTGCGAGGCCGCCACCAGGTAGGCGACCTCAGGGGATGTGATGAAAGCGACGCCGCCCAGTAGCTCCACGCACAGCGACGCCGCGCGGCTGAGCGCGTCCTGGGCCGCGTACCGGCCGATGAGGCAGCGGGCCAGCACCGCGTTACCGTGCTCCCCCGCGTCATGCTCGCGAGCGAGTCCTTCGAGCAGCAGCGCGGCGCCCTCCACCTCACACAGCAGCCGGGTCTTTTCCGCGTCCGATGCCCTGGCGCCCGCGAAAACCCTCTCGGCCAAGGTACTGATCGCTCCGACGTATCCGGCCGAGATGAGCAGCTCGTGCCACAGGAAGCTGGACAGCGTCGCTCGATCCAGCTGCTGCCCGAACCCGACCGTGGTGCTGACGACAAGCTCACTGTCGACGAAAACCTGGTCAAGGACGACCTCTTCGCTCTCCGCTCCCGCGAGCACCCACGAATTCCAGAACGGCCGGATGCTCAGGCCAGGTGATTCGGCGGGAATCAGCGCCACGGCCATCACCGGCCGGCCATCCTCGCCTTCGACGGCGACGCTCGCGGTCAGGATGTCCATCGAGCGGGCCAGGCTGCACGGCTTCTTCGACCCGCTGACGGCGTAGCCGCCTTTCACCCGCTCGGCAGTCATCGTCGGGCTAAGGACCGGTTGTCCGGGCCGCCCCTCCGCGAACCCCGATGCCACCAGTCGGTGATCGCGGGCGACCGCTTCGAGCAACAGCCATTCGAACCCGCTGCTCTCCTCGCTGGCTGCCACGATCGAGGCCACGCTGAAGTGATGCATGGTCGTGGCGACTGCGAGGCTCGGCGAGCGGGCGCCGAGTGCTCGCTGGACCCGTACCGCCTCAAGCATGCTGGCGCCAGCTCCGCCGGACTCGGCGGGTACGAGCAGGCCGGGACCCGGCGACTCGCGAAACAGCCGGATCGCCGGGCTCTGCCGGCTCTCCAGGATCTCAAGCGGGACTTCCGCTAGCGCCTTGTCCAGCCCGGGCACGAGGCGCTCCATGGTCAGCCGGTCGAGCTCCATGAACTTCACGACTGGTCGTCCGCGTGATGGTTGACCGCCACCTGGGAGTGCCCGGTGCCGGGAATTAATGCTCCGTTCCAGGCACAGTCCGATTCCGCACAGGGCCGGTTCATCTGATTAATCTCCCCACGTGACTGATCTGCGGCGGGACACTTCACTGCGCTGAGTTGCTTCGCCTACGTTGAGCTCCCCTGGTCAGCGTGGCGCGACGGAGCGAGGTGGACCTTGCAGACTAAGGGCATGGAACATGCTACTAGCGGCAAGAGATCGTTAGCGAGGCTCCGCCTCAGACAATCGAGGTTGGCGGTTCTGCCGTCCCAGTCGCCGCGACTCTCCGCCTTCCCGTCCCGGATGGACTCTTCAGGCATCGGCAAGTTCAGGCCACCCGTGATCCGATGACTCCCACGGCGCGCCGACGGTATAAGTAATTGTCAGCCGCCCACCTGGCAAGAGGTAACGGATGTCTCAGACAGTGCGCGCCGACGTATGCGTTATCGGTGCCGGCGTCGTCGGATTGCACAACGCTCTGCAGTACGCGCGGCGTGGATTCAGCGTGGTCATCGTTGATGAGCTGACCGAACACGTCAAGAGCGCCTACAAGGTCGGAGAATCCCTGCTCATATTCTCCAATCCGTTCCTGCGCACCATCGGCGAGCTCGACCAGGAGCTTTCCGAAGCATTCCCGAAGCGAGGCGTATGGTTCGCCTACGGCCTGGAAGGCAAGGAGACGTTCGACGCGGACGTCACCGAATGGGGCTTCCAGCACGCCATACCGGAACGCTGGAAGGACGCGATCGAGGACAAGAAGTTCGAACGGACCATGTTCGGCGACTGCCAGATCGTCCGCCCGGAGCTCGAGGCGGTGCTCCGAGACCGTCTCAAGCGCTTCGAGAAGATCACCCTGATCGACTGCGGACTGGTCCGCGACGTGGAACTAGGAGAGGACTCCGATCACGTCGTGACCTGGAGATCCAAGGACGACAGCATCGGCGGCACGGTACGCGCCCGGTGGCTGGTCGACTGCTCGGGCCGCGCTCGGCTGCTCGTCAAGCGTTTCGGGCACGACGTCCCCCTCACCGATGGCTTCAGCACTTCAGCGGTCTGGGGGCAGTTCTCCGGATGTACCGACGCTTTCTTCGACGAGACGCTGTGGAACTTCGAGTTCCCCGACGGCGACGTCGTACGGCGTGACCTGGACACCGTCCACCTGTGGGGCGACGGCTACTGGATCTGGCTCATCCGGCTCGCCAAAGACCGGATCAGCGTGGGCGTCAGCCTGCACAGGACCCGGCTCGACGTGGACCGCAACCTGCGCAAGGTGTTCTGGGAGATCATCCGGCGCTACCCGATGCTCCACTGGATCCAGGAGGAGGACGTCCTGGACTTCCGCGCCTACCGCGACGTCCAGTTCATCAGCGACACCTATGTCTCGCCCGACCGGTATATCATCGTCGGCGACGCGTCATCCATCATTGACGCCTACTACAGCCAGGGCATCTCGCTGTCGCTGTCCACATCATGGCACTGTGCCAACATCGCTGAACGAGACCTACGCGAGGGCGTGCTCGACACCGCCTATATCGGGCATGTGAACAACGCAGTGCTGGCCGACTGGCGGATCATGCGCAGCGTGGTCAAGTTCAAGTATGGCCCGGCCATTGCCGACAGCCGGTTCTTCATTCTCGATCACTGGATCGACTACCTCGTCTTTGGCGCGGTGACCGGTGGCAGGTGGGGGATCGCCCGGTGGCTGTGCCGGACCGACGGCTACACCAGCAACGAGACACCCGACCTGGCCGATCTGCGGGTCCGCCTGAGCCGGCGGCTCTTCCTGTCGCAGTCGCCGCCGTTCAACCTCTTCCATCCAGCCAGGGTCGCGAGCTTTTTCGAGCGGTTGCACGAGGGTGCTGCGCGGCGCGCCATTTGGCGGCTGGACCACGGCGTCAGCCTGCCCGCGACCACAGGCGCCATGCGGGCGGACGCGCCGCTGCCGGCGCTGTGGCGGCTGCCATTCCTTCGGTTCAGGCGGCGCGCGGACCTGACGATGAAGGCCATCCGGGAGCCCTCGTTCATACACCTCAAAGTCAGCTCCAAGCCACCTGCGGTGACCAAGGCGGCAGGCGTGTTCCTCCTCGTCGTAACCGGGTGGGCTCTGGGCTACGACATCGTCGATACCGCGATGCGCCGCGCGTTCCATGGAGCACGCGGCCTCATCTACCCTGCGACGCGGCGCGGCGGGAACGGAGGAAAGGGAGGCAGCGCCGAAGATGTCGCTCGGGAAACAACGCGGACTGAACCGCCGCTTTCCCAAGCCTCCTAACTGTGGTCTTTCCTTGTTGTGCCTACAGCGGCTTGGCGTGGACTCATTGGTGGAGGTGGGATTAGGCGCGACACTGACCAGCCTGGCGCGGCGGACGGGCCCTGCCCTGCGCCGGTGGAACGTCGCCAGTCCCACTGTGGCGCGCGAGTTGCTGACATCGGGGGTTCCTGATGGTCGGCTATGGGGCACTTATCTGGCTGCATACCAGAACCCAATCCAGATTTTCGTCAGGAGGAAAGAGTAAATGGATGCCGAGGAAATTTTCCAGGTGACGAGAGAGGTCTGCGCCGAGATCCTCGGCCTGTCACAGGACGCCATCACGCCATCCGCCCTGATCCGTGATGACCTGGGCGCTGATAGCCTTGACCTCGCCGAACTCGCGATAGCTCTGGAAGACATGGCAGGCCTGTCTCTGCTTGACGCCAGGTTCGACGATGTGAAGACTGTCCAGGATGTGGTGGACGCCATCCAGAATCATGAATCTACGATGACTTCATGAATGCTCGGACACGGGTGGCCGTCACGGGCATTGGCGTCAAATCTCCGGTCGGCAATGATATTCAAACCTTCTGGTCAGGCCTGTGCGCTGGCAGATCGGCGGGACGGCGCCTGGCGATGCTGGACGGGATGGATGCTCGCGTTGATTTCGGCTGCGAGGTAACAGGATTCGATCCGGCGGAGTACTTGGACGCGAAAACCATTCGGCGGACCGACCGGACCACTCACCTGGGGTTCGCCGCGGCGGCGGACGCGATCGCAGACGCCGGGCTGACCGACATCGACCCGGCTCGCTGCGCGGTCGTGGCCGGTTCTGGCCAGGGCGGCACCAGGAGCATGGAAGGCGAGTTCCACGCTGTGGCCAAGGCCGGGTATCGCCGGGTGAACCCGAACTGGGTGCCGATGGCCATGGTGAATGCCACCGCGGCGCTGGTCAGCATCCGGCACAACTATCTGGGACCGAACCTCGCCATCGCCACGGCGTGCGCCTCTGGCACGCACGCCGTCGGTGAGGGCGCCCGGCTCATCCGCGAGGGGTCGGCGGACATCGCCGTGACAGGCGGAGCGGAATCGCCGTTGGCGCCCCTGGCCATATCGGCCTTCGCCAACATGGGTGCGCTGTCCGGACGCCGAGACGATCCAGAGCATGCGTCCAGGCCATTCGACATCGACCGCGACGGGTTCGTCATCGGCGAAGGGGCGGGATTCCTGGTCCTCGAGCGCTGGGACCACGCGGTCGCGCGTGGCGCGAGCATCCACGCCGAGCTGACCGGATACGGCCGGAACTCGGACGCCTACCACATGACCATCCCTTCGCCCGATGGCGCTGGCGCCCGATCCTGCATGGAACTCGCGCTCCGGGACGCCGGGATCACGCCGGATGACGTGGTTCATATCAACGCTCACGGCACATCGACGCTGCTCAACGACGCGGCAGAAGCACGGGCGATAAACCAGCTGTTCGGGGCCCGCGACGTCCCTGTCACGTCCTCGAAGGGTTCGACGGGCCATCTTGTCGGTGCCGCAGGGGCGGTCGAGGCCATAGCCGTCGTCATTGCCGCCGTGGAAGGGCTGGCACATCCGACAGCCAACCACGCCCAGCGGGATCCTGGCTGCGAAATCGATGTCGTCAGCGGCACGCCACGCAAGATCCCGCGAGGACCAATTATTTCAAACTCGTTCGGTTTCGGTGGGCATAACGCCACCCTCGTTTTCGCTCCGTCATCTTGGTAATGGAATCCCGGTCCGACGACCACACCATCATCGCCGCCGACCCCTTGCCCAGCGACCTCAGCGAAGCCCTCGACCGCATCCACCGCCACGCGGGTGCGCACTAATGTGAGCTGACTCAGGTCGCCGCCGGTCAGGCGGCGTGGTCGGGTACGGCGACCGGTTCCACGGCCTCGGGATGACGGGCCCGTGCCCGGCGGTCGCGCGCGCCGGTGTGCAAGCTGCGCACCCACATGATCAGCCCACCGCCATCGAGGGCGAACGTGATGACTGCGATAGTGACGAAGTCGAAGGAATCAAAGCGTGTCCGCCCGCCGGTCACCAGCAGGAAGACCTGGTACAGGTAGCCGTACAGGACGGGCAGGACCACGATGCCCAGTTCGAAGAGGGAGAAGAACCGCCCCAAGACCCAGAGCACCGCAAACCAGCGGATCACCCGCATCTCGCGGGGGGGAACGGCGTCCAGGCGGAGCCGGATCGGGGAACGGCGGAGCCGGGCCATCAGGTTGTGCAGGTGATCCTCGGTGTCGGCCATGAGGTTCTTGCAGTTGAAAGCCGCCGCGATGGCGTAGTAGACATCGGTGCGCATGAAGAAGGAGAGCTGCCAGAGGACCCGCAGCACGTAGGTGAGCAGCACACCGGAAGCCAGCAGCACCGCCCAGGGAGGCGGGTGTACCCAGCCGTGCCGGGCGGCCCAGATGAAGGCGATCAGCAGGCTCGCGGTGGTGGCGTCGAAAATCGCACCGATCGCGAACGCGACGTAGCGCGTGCGCTTGGGCGCCATCCAGATGCCGGTCATGTCGGTTTCCGCCACTACGGACCACAGCCGGTTGCCGACCCCGATGCCTGCGGGGACGCCGGCCGCGCGCGCTGCTGTCACATGGCCCAGCTCGTGGATCAGCACGCCGATCAGCGCTAGGAACAGAGTCGCCCAGGTCAGGGCGGCGAAGTCGATGCGAAACAGCAAGACTCCGCCGGACCTGGGGATCACGCCGGGATCATCGACTGCCAGGGCCAGGCCGACCGCGATGACCAGGCCGTAACAGACAAGCGCCGTCCGGCCGACGATCCGCTGCGCCGTACGCTGAGACAGCCACTGCAGGCGCCAGCGCACATGCGGGCGCCGGACGCCGCGGGCGTCCTCGTCATGGCTGTGCCGGGCTCCGAGGAAACCTTGCTCCTCAAGCGCTCCCAGGAAATCCTCGAGGTCAGGGATCTCGGAGTACTTCTCCTCATGCAGGCGCGCCGTCTCGCCGACCGTCCGGCCCGCCGCGAGCCACTGGAGGATGTCCAGTCCTTCGGGGGGTATGACAAGGTAGATCTGCCGCTCGACGTCGCCGATAATCACGGAGTCGGGCTCGCTCCGGTGGGTGAACGGACGGACAGCTACCACTGATTCGGCCGCGTAGCTGGACACTTTTCCCTCCTTTGCGCTTCGCCAACGTGACGACGTCGCCACCCGCGCCGGGGTCAGGCAAGGCCCTAAAGCCCCGGCGCGGCATGTGATTTTGCGGCTACTTACGCGGAACTCGCACACGCAACGACGGCACTGGTCTTGATCTCCTCCACGCGGCGGACAGAGAGCTTCTTCATAGGTCACCTCCTTATTGGACGCCTACCGATTTCGCAGACACTTATATTATGCCATTAGCGCCATTCCAGTGTCAACTCCGAGCGCAATAGCTGCGTCCTCAGGATAAAGGCCGCCTTCAACTGCCTCAATCACACGGCGGCGGGTATCCTCAAGGGAGCTACGTGCAATTCGCCGCCCGGTCTCCTTGGCCATGTAGACATTGAGGGTTATTCACGGGAGACGTCCGGCTGGTAGCGAAATGTGTTGAATAGCGGCGCGCCTGCGTGAAAGGCGGCCTGCTTCTCGAAAAGATTGGGTTACCAAACCCAGTCCAGAAGAACCAGGCCGCATATGCTCCGCCGCCGCAGCGTAACCAAACTCGAAGCCGACATCCGCGAGTGGACCAACGAATGGAACAAGAACCCCAAGCCGTTCGTATGGACCAAGGCCGACCAGATCCTCGGAACCCTCGCCGCCTACTGCGAATGAATTAATGACTCAGGACACTCGCAATGATCTGTCCCAATAAGAAAACCCGTCGGAAACCGGCCTCCACCTTTGACGCCAAGCATGCTGAGACACAGGCATTCCGGTCGGCGATGATCCGCGCAGTCAGCTCCCCATCTCGCTCCCGTCCGGATCCCACGTGACTGGCACGCTGTAAACCCCGTAGAGAGTGGCGTCGGACTTGAAGGGCATCTCTTCGACCGGGGCGGCCAGTCGTAGGGTCGGTACCCGGGAGAACAGAGTCTTGAACACGATCTCCATTTCCAGCCTGGCCAGATTCTGGCCGATGCACTGGTGTGCGCCGTGACCGAAACCGACGTGATGCTTCGCTCCGCGGCGGATGTCGAACCGCTCCGGATTCGCGTAGACCTCCCCGTCCCAGTTCGCCGCCACGGCGGCACATATGACTCCCTCGCCCTTGCGCATCACAACGCCGCCGATCTCGATGTCCTCCAGTACCGCACGAGACATGTCCGCGACGCCGAAATAGCGCAGTGCTTCCTCGACCGCGTCGCCGATGAGAGCGGGATCCTCGCGGATCAGGGCCAGCTGATCCGGGTTTTCGAGCAGGACCATGGTGCCGAGTGAGAGCATGTCCGCAGTCGTGACATGTCCGGCGATCAGCATCAACCGGGCCAGGTTCGTCATGTCCTCATGACTCATGAGAGCGTCCTCGCGGTTCTTCACGATCAGACGCCCGAGCAGATCGTCAGTCGGCTCCTTCTCCTTGGCGATGACCAGCTCGTGAAGGTAGGTGGCGAGCTCCTTGCCCGCTTCCGCCCTGACCTGCGGGCTGTTGCCGCGGCCGACAATGCGCATGGCGAGAGGTTGGAAGAACTCGCGATCGGGATAGGGGATTCCGAGCAGTTCGGAGATCACCAGCGAAGGCACTGGCATTGACAGCTCGGCGACCAGGTCGGCCGGGCGGTCTGCGGCAAGAAGCGCGTCGACACGTTCGTCCACGATCTCCTGGATGCGCGGGCGCAGAACTTGCATCCGTTTCATCGTGAACTCAGATATCAGCATGCGTCGGTGCGCCGGGTGCTCAGGAGGATCCATCGAGATCAGCGAGAGGTTCAGCTGCTTGAGAGCACCCGGAGGGACTGGCAGCATGAGCGGGAAACCCGATGCCGTGCGATCCGAACTCAGCCGCGAGTCAGTAAGCAGCTGCTCCACCTCTTCATGCCGGGTTACTAGCCAAGCAGTCTGACCGGTCGGCAAGGTGACTTTGGCAACTGGCCGATCCGCGCGCAGCGTCGCGTACTCCGCGGGCGGGTGCATGGGGCATTGTCGCGCCATGGGGAATGCGGGCAGCTGCTCTTCGGCTGTGCCGACGACGGTTGATTCGGTCATCGATGCTCCTCCTCTTCGATCCACTGTTTGAGAATCAAGCCGGGCGGCAACCGTGACGCGTCATCCGGTCCCCGGGAACCTGGTCTCGGAAAGGCGCGCGGCCAGCACAGGACCCGAGCGGGGGACGTGCCTGCCGATCACGCTGATGCCCACAGGGTCCGACCCGGCCGATGACGGTTCCAGGACACCGGTGTCACACCGGGTTGACCTTGTAGATCGGGAAGTACGTGCTCAGCTTGCCCATCCGGTAGTCCTGGGCGAGTACGGAGATCTCGTCGAAACCGTAGATCGCGTCCGTGTCTATGTCGGCGATCCAGCCGGTCTTCTCCTGGTAATCGCGTATCAGCGCCGACTCCTGGTAACGCCAAACATGCGTGTGCACATGCAGATGGCGTTTGATGCACTCGGTGGCTCGGCGGTTCAGCACGTTCATTCCGCTTTTCCAGCCGGCGGTCGTCAACACGCCCTCCCGTGCCAGCGACTTCATCGTCGCCTTGTTGACCGACGCGCCAATGTAGTCTATGAATATCGCTACCCCCGCTTCGCCACTGAGGTCGGAGATCACACGGAGAAACTCCCGTTCCGAGGCGCGGTAGCGGTCTTCGGCGATCGGGTCGAGCTGTTCGCCGTGCCCGCTTCTCGACAGATCGGGAAAGAGTCTCCGGTCGACCGGCTGGATTCCCTTGCGCTGGATATAAGTCAGCCTTTCATCGGTGCTCGCCGTCATCGCCACCCGGAACCCGGCACGTCGTGCCAGCTCCAGTTCGGCAAGGGAGACGCCGCCGCCCCAGCCGAACACCAGCTGATCGCCCAGGTTCTCCTCGCGCACCTGCGCCTTCCAGCAGTGGAAGGCGACGTTCCAGTTGTCCCAAGCGGTGAAGTAACGTGCGTAGGCGGCCCACTGCGACAGCGAGTAGGCGCTGTTCTCGGGAACGGGCAGCAGGTTATCTGCCCGGATCTTGGTGCGTTTGGTCATCAATCCCAGGGTTCCCGGCATGTCGTAGGCGTAGACCAGTTCGGCGTACCCGTGGCGATCGCGTTTCCCGAAAGGCATAACCATGCACACGTCGCCCTCGCGCAACGGGGTTCGAGTCGACGATCCCGGCCGCAGCACTCGCACGACACCGAGATTGCCGATAACGGTGAACTCCTCGCCGCGCTGCCGGCACACGTCTATCGGATCGCGGGTCAGCGCGTGGTCCATGTTGGCCTCATAAGAGCCATACAGCGGCTCGACAAGCACCTCGTCTTCGTCTGGCTCGGGGAACGAGAAGGTTTCACGGCGTAGCACGTCCTCGACGAAAGTCGGTCGCTCCGCCTGCACCGGATGCGCGTACAGCACCCAGGCCTCGGTAGTAATCATTCACTTCTCCCGACCGTCCTGTGGGAAATGGACGCGACCGGGGCAACGTTTGCGAATACGACACCCGGGACAAACGGTTCGATGTACCCCGCAGGCCCCAGACACCCGAACCATTGCTACCGGACCCGAGCACGAGCGGGCCCGGTCGCTCCGGCAGTCATGCGCCGACCGCTGCCATCAGTATCGCCAGCGTGTCGTCCGCGACGCGGGCCGCGCGCGCGGCCGACGTCTGCCCCTCGACATAGCAGACGTTGAGATGAAGCACGCCGTTGCTCGTCACGGCGCAGATAGCCATTTGCCCCGTGACCGACATCGTGGAGAAGAACTGAACAGCGGATAGCTTCCAGTCGCCGACTCGATTAGGAAAGTCGACGCGGCCCAAGTTGGACACCAACACGCTTCCGGCTGCGCGCTTGTCGATCCCGTCGACGAAACGTCCACTGGTCGCAAGGGATTTCGGTGCGAACCGCCGCATAATCGCGATCGTGGACAGGTGCATCCGCAGTCGCAGTCGTCGCTTGAGATCCTTGTTGAATTGGCGGGCCACGGCCCAGAAGTCAGCGTTCGGATCCACGTTCGTATACGTGCTTGTGATGCACATATAGTTTCCGACATCGCTCTTGTCGAGCGGCGGCGACAGCTCTGCGCGCACCTGGACGGGCGTTCGGAGGGCGACTTTGCCCTTCTCGATGCCGATTTCGCGAGCCACTGCTCTGGCGACGGCCGTGGACAGTGCCGCGTGCACAGTCACACCCCTCCGTCGGCACGCAGTCAGCAGTGCCTCCAACTGGTCGCTGGACAGTTTCCTGAGCAGCAGCCGGGTGCGTTTCTCCGTTGGCGGCACATGCCGCTCCGGCGTAAGGGGTTTTGGACGTGCCAAGAGCGACGCCATGTGCTCGGCGAACATCGCCGCCATGGCCCCGCCAGTGCTGCGGACCCCACGCGGCAACAGGTAGCCCAGCGGGGGGACCGGGTCACGGGAGACCACAGAACTTGGCCTGTCGCTAGTGGGTTCCCACTCCGTGGCATAGCGGATCAGTTGGGCGAGCATACCCACTCGGGCGGTGGCATCGACAATGGTATGCGACATTGTCAAGATCAGGTCGTGCGTTTCCGCATCAGTACCTTCGGCCCGTACCACGTCGACCAACCGCGCCATCGGAGCGGTGGACGTGTCCACCGGCTCCACCATCTCGATGTTGTCGAGTTCCCGTTCGGCCGCGTGCTCATCCTGGGCATCGGCATGCACAATGCGGATCGGAATGACAGTGTCGGCAGCAGGCTCATACCGTGGATCGGTGCCATCGGCTTTAGCGCGGATCGAAACCCGCAACAGCGGCTGCTCAGCAACCAATGCGGCTGCTGCCCAGGCCAGTTGTTCCGGGGTTATCTCGCCGCGCACCTGTACCCAGGCGAACCCGTTCATCGGCGAGATCTGATGGGAGATCCAAAGCCAGCGCTCGACGGGGCTCAGTAGCCTGCGGACCTCGCTCGTCTTTGTGCCCACACCCGATTTTTGGTTGGAAGTACTGAGGGTCATCCGCGCGACTCCTTCCGAGGATGGGGCAACAATCGGCTATGTTATTGCTATCTTGCGCTCGCCGTCTATCCTCGGAAGTGGTCTCTTCGTGCCAACGGCCGCGCTGTCCTCAACATGTCGACCTCCTGTCAGCGGACACGCCAAGATCCCTGTAGATGGACATGACGGTCCCGATGTCCCTTGACACCTCCTCCTTCGTTCGACTCTCTACGGTTGGAGGGATTGCCAACTAGGTGAGCTAGGGCTGTGACAGGTCACGTTCGCCCTGCCAGGGCTTTCCCAGCGGGTGCTGATCCCTGAGACTGGGCCGGTGGCGGCACGGTTACGGGTTCGTGAGCCTGGTCATGGCACCATCGCCCGGTTGAATCAGAAGCTCAGCAGGGGGACTTCGGCAGCTTTCGTGAGCGGGCTCAACGACCTGCCGCTGTTCCTGGCGCCGGCAGAAGGCCTGGGCTAACAGGTGCCGCGATCGCGGTAGTGCCCAGCTACTGTGTTGCCGTTGAGGGGCGCGTCCGGCACCTCACCTGCGGGTTGCCGAACATGCGGGTTGCCGAGATTCGGCGGAAGCACAAGGGCCAGGTCGGTCCGGTTGACCTGCAGCTTCTTGTACACCCGGGTCAAATGCTGCTCCACCGTACTCACCGTGATATATAGCTTGGTGGAGATCTGGCGATTCGTGTATCCCTGAGCTGCCAGCGCGGCTATCCGGCGCTCAGCGCCACTGAGCGTCAGGATCGCCGAGTTGTCGTCATCACGATCCTGCGTGGCGTCCTGCTCAACTGTCTCGGGTGATGGCAGCGCGGGCGCCTCCTCCAGGTTGCACTGGAGCGCAATCTGGTGCGCACGACGGCCGGTTAGCCGTGCCCTGGTGTAGTCCCCGAGCGTGTAATGTACCTTACTCAGATCCGCCAAGGCGTCGGTAAGTTCCAGCTGGTCGCCGCTGCGCTGCAGTATCCCGATGGCCTCGCGCAGGATCGCCGGGCGCTGCGTGAGTTCGGTAGCCGCGGCGAGCACCCGCAGCGAGATGCCACGAGTGCGTTCGTTGTAAGAACCCAGTCGCGCCAACTGTTCAAGCACCAGGGCCTTTGCCGGGGCACCGGTCCTGAGGTTCGCCTCAGCCAGATCGGTGCGCCACGGAACGATCCCGGGAAGGTCAAGCCGCCACTTGACCATCAGGTCGCCGCAGGCCCTGAAGTCCTCGATGGCCGCCTTGCCGCAGGATCGCGCCAGGTAATACCGGCCACGGGCACGCAGGTAATGCAGGCCAGCCGGGGTTTCGAACATGGCGTCTGGCACTGGCACGCTGAGGTGGGTCAGCGCCTGGTCGTAGCGGCCTTGCCGGACCGCGACGAGCAGCAGCGTGGAGAGCGGGACACCAATGTAGACGCCGAGCCCTTCCGGGGTTATGCGGGTCAGGGCGGCGTGTGCGTGCCGCCCGGCCCCGGCAAGGTTGCCCTGACGGAAACTGATCATCGCGCGGATGGCGGACAGGTGCGCAATCCAGGTCGGCACCCGCCGTTCCTCGGCCTGGCGGAGCAGTTCGTCGCACCAGAACGCGGCGTCGCTGAGATGGTCGGCCAAGACCATGGCCTCGAGCGTGGCGAGGATGGGTTCGTATGTGCGGTCGCCTAGCCGCGACTGCCGCCGGACAGTCTGCACATCTTGCAGAAGGTTCTCGGTGAACCCCTCGGTCAGCAAGGTACCGATGATTCCGGCGCTGCGGATGTGCAGCTTCCCGCTTGTACTAGCGAGCCCCGGGGGAGCGGCCTGCTTGTCAGCGGCCCGTTCGGAGAGCGCGGGATAGGTGAAGGCAAGGCGCAGCTCAGTGTTGTACCGGGATGCGATGATTTCGCTGTCGCCCGACACCTGTCCATCGACCTGGCCGAGGATCTCGATGGCCTCGTTCGGCTGGCCATACCACACCAGGCGATTGACTAGCGCAAGGGCGTGCTGGCCGCGCACGTGTCCCGCTCTGGCCGCATGGAGCAGTTCTGAGACGTCGCGCTGTGCTGATGCCGGGTCCAGCCGCCACTTAACGGCGACGATCCCCGACCGAATGCTCGCCCGTTGCGCTTCGTCGGCCGCGCCACGTTCGGCTAACCGCAGGCAGGCCAGCGCGAGGCTGGTATCGTCCTCCTTGAGCGCATGTTCCGCGGCTTCACACAGTACGGGCGTGGACCATGGCGCATCGACGTAATACGCGGCGACCTTGTGCCGGGCGATCGCCACGGCTGGCGCACCGCTTCGGTACAGCAAATGGGCGATGCGCTTGTGCAGCCCGGATCGCTCCTCCTCACTGATGGTGCGGAGCACCGCCAATCGCGCCTGCTCGTGACGGAACCGGCAACCCTGCAGCAGGCCTGCCTCGGTTGCCACGTCCAATGCCCAGCCGAGCAGCGCGTCGCGCATCCCTAACAACTCGCTGAGCAGGGGCGGGGTGGCTGAATCGTCAAGGACGGCAATGGCCTGAGCGAGTGGCAGCAGCGTCGGTTGGCTACGGATCAGACAGGACAGCAGGGCTTGGCCGAATGCGGTGCTCTCGGGCGACACGGGAACCTGCGCCGTCACGTCACGGTAGTCCTCAATCAGCGCTCTGAGCAGCCGCGGGTTGCCACCGGTGATCTGGTGGCAGAGCAGCGGCTCACAGGAGCCGGGCAGGCCGGGCTGCTCCGCGAGGACCGCAGCCACCCGCTCCGGCGAGAGCAGGCCGAGCTGGACGCGGCGACACTGCGGCTGGCTTGGCAGCTCGGCCCAGAGAAGCGGCGATGGTTGCCAGATAGTGGTGCTCTCGGTGACCACAATCAGTACCCGTGCCTTGCCGATCCGGTGAACTAGATACAGCAAGCACCGCAGCGAGGCGATGTCTGCGAAGCGGACGTCATCGATGCCGATGACCAGCGGTGCGCTCTCGGACTGCTGGAGCAGGAGAGAGGTCAGCTTGTGCATAAACGGGGCGGCCGCCCGGCCGGTCGCCTCGTCGTCCAATTCACTGAGCAGGGACGCGCTGAGGAGCGCGTCTTCCAGCAGGCGGGAAGCAGATTCAGCTACCTGCGACGGCAGGTCGGGCCCAGAGAATACCTGGCTCAGCACTCCCAATGGCACCGGCCGCTCAGACCGGGAAGCGTTGGCACCAAGAGAAAGAGCGCCTTCCTGGACAGCATTGCGGACGATGCGGTGCAGCAACTCGGTCTTGCCCACTCCGACCGGTCCACTGATCACCACCAGCCCGCCAGTCCCGTTGAAGTAGTCGGCGAGCAAGGGGTTGGACAGCGAGAACTCAGAATCCCGCTCACCCAGCACATGATGTTGCAGCTGTGACATTGGCACCGCGCAAAGTGTTATTTGGGTAAAGTAAGGTTGCGTGCCCGGGTAGGGCCGTCAAATCAAAGCCCATTTTCCCGGCAAAGCCATTTCCCCTAGGTAAGGCTAAGACAATGAAGGTTATGCAAAACTCTCCTTTGCAAAAGTAGAGTCCGATTGCGGCACGGAATGACGACTAGAAGGTCTTCAGTGGCCGACGATAGTCGGTGAAGAGTACCCGCCAAGTCTTCAAGTTGGCGATGGCCCGCTCTACCGGCTCACGGAATGGAACTCACCTGATTGTTCCACTCGTGTTCCCATTTCAATAGCTCACGGCATTCCGGTTTACGGATGGGGCTGGTGATGTAGTCAGTTCCGATGAATCCCTTGTCGCCGAGCACTCCGCCCGCCTTCTTCAAGATGTTCTCGGCATCTGAACCCGCCAGTTTCGAGTTGCGCTGAGTCGAGTCCTGACATGCGATCCAACCGCAACGGCTTCGCGGCGTGAAGATTTGGCCGTGAAAAAGCTCCTTTCTATCGCCTCGGGAAGCCATTGCCTTTTATGGTGTGCGACGTGTCGCCGATTACCTAGCCGTTCCGGCAGCACTCCGTTCGTTAGTAGGGTAGCAGGGAGTTTTGCATAACCCTCAATGGAGCATACACATTGTCCGGCAAAGTAGCAAAACGGACAAATGGTACTGGTGCCTACCGAGCGTGATGGCTAAACATTCAGTCCATCACGTACGGTGATGGGTGGCGCGGAATGGCCGGGAGTTCCTGTTCGCGGGCGGCGTGCCGCCTTGATCAGGCCGCGCAGCGCCCGCTACGCCTGCACTGGCCAGATCGCGCCGGGGTAGTCGCGGCGCTGACCCTGACCCCGCATGCCCAGCCGCCATCGCACCACCACAACAGCCAGCCTGTACCCAACCATCAACGCGGTTGACCTCGCCTCCGGGGCCGGTCATCCACCGGTCGGTACATGCGAGGGTAGGGGTCGGACCGGGGCGCGGTGCCGGGATCTCTCCTGGCCCGTTTCCCCGGCCCGCCCTCCGCACCGGACGTGCGAGTCTCCCCGCATCCGGCGCTCCACGGGTTCCCGCTGGCTATGCGGTTCAGGCTGGGACGCTCGCCCAGGGGGTGGGGATGCGGGTGCCCCGGTAGAGGTACCGTGTGACCGGCACCGTCTGCGGCCGGAACATCTCGGTGTTGCCATCCTTTATCTGCCAGCCGTCCAGGAGACGGCCTTGCAGCGTTCACCAGCTCAGGCCCCGGTGCCGTTTACGGAGCCAGGCGACTACTCGCCACCATGTGAAGTGTTCGAGGTAGCCGAAGGTCCGCTTGGTCTACGCCCAGAACCCGCAGGCCAGCGCACAGAACGTGCGGAACGACGGCGCGGTGAAGCACGGTTGGAACACAGCCAGCAGCACCTGCAGCGAAACAGGTAAGGTCCCCTCCGGGAGCATCGGCGGGATTCCGTTCTCAAGGCGGTGTCGTAAGCACCGCCGATGCTCCCGCCATCACCCGGGCAGATGATCAATATCCGCATCGCGGCAGCTCACGTCGCGTGTCGCGATTGCCCTGCACTTCAGGCTCATCACGCAAAGCTGCCAGCAGCCAGCGCTGCCAGGCCGCCTGCGGATCCGTCGCACCCGAAAGTGCGAAAGTCGCGGTAAATGCTGCCGTACGATGGAGCGCAGATCGCACGGCCTATCCGACACAGCAGATAGGTCAGATGGTTGCCAGTCTCGGCGTGGTCATCACCCGCCGACCAGTCACCAGCCACTACACACTGACCAGTCACCGGCCGCCGCAAAGACGAGCCGGCCAGTTTGCCGGCCGACTGGCCGGTGCCTTTGCGAGGAAGGACTCGGCCGGGTGTTCAGTCGTGTCGTTATCGTCAACCGTGGTGAGGCCGCGATGCGGCTCATCCACGCCGTCCGGGAACTGGCCGCAGAGACCGCGACACCGATCGAGACCGTCGCCCTGCACACGGACGTCGACCGCACCGCGACGTTCGTACGCGAGGCCGACATCGCCTACGATCTCGGGCCCGCGTCCGCGCGCCCGTACCTCGACCTGAAGGTGTTGGAGCGCGCGCTGGTGGAGACCGGGGCCGATGCTGCGTGGGTCGGCTGGGGCTTCGTCGCGGAGGACCCGGCGTTCGCAGAGCTCTGCGAGAGGGTCGGAGTGACCTTCGTCGGACCTAGCGCGGAGGGCATGCGCAAGCTCGGCGACAAGATCGGGGCGAAGCTGATCGCCGAGGAGGTCGGCATGCCGGTCGCGCCGTGGAGCCGCGGTGCGGTCGAGACCCTGGACGCCGCCCTGGCGGTGGCGGCCGGGATCGGCTACCCGCTGATGCTGAAGGCGACCGCCGGCGGCGGCGGGCGGGGCATCCGCGTGATCACGAACGAGGCCGAACTCGCCGACGCCTACGAGCGCACCAGCCAGGAGGCTGCGCGGGCGTTCGGCAGCGGCGTGGTGTTCCTGGAGCGCCTGGTCACCGGTGCCCGGCACGTCGAGGTCCAGGTGATCGCTGACGGCGAGGGAACCGCGTGGGCGCTCGGCGTCCGCGACTGCTCGGTGCAGCGGCGCAGCCAGAAGGTCATCGAGGAGTCGGCGTCGCCGGTGCTCAGCCCGGTGCAGGCAGCTGAGCTCAAGGCGTCGGCCGAACGGCTGGCCGTCGCCGTCGGCTACCGCGGCGCGGCGACCGTCGAGTTCCTCTACCACCCCGGCGACAAGCTGTTCGCGTTCCTCGAGGTCAACACCCGCCTGCAGGTCGAGCACCCGGTCACCGAGTCCACCACCGGGTTCGACCTGGTCAAGGCGCAGCTGCGGGTGGCATCCGGCGGCCGCCTCGAAGGCGAGCCGCCGGCGGAGCGCGGGCACGCCATCGAGGCCCGGCTGAACGCCGAGGATCCCGACCGCGACTTCGCGCCCTCCCCGGGCCGCATCGCGCGGCTGGACCTGCCCGCCGGGCCGGGCATCCGCGTGGACACCGGCGTCAGCGAGGGCGACATCATCCCCGCCGACTTCGACTCGATGATCGCGAAGATCATCGCCTACGGCCGCGACCGCGACGAGGCGCTCGGCAGGCTGCGCGCGGCCATGGCGCAGACCATGGTGATCATCGAGGGTGGCGCGACGAACAAGAGCTTCGTGCTCGACCTGCTCGACCAGCCCGAGGTGATCGACGCCAGCGCGGACACCGGCTGGATCGACCGCGTCCGCGGCGAGGGCAGGCTCGTCTCGCACCGGCACTCGGCCGTCGCGCTGGCGGCCGCCGCCATCGAGGCGTACGAGGAGGAGGAACGCGCCGAGCGGCAGCGGCTGCTGTCGACAGCGTTCGGCGGACGCCCGCAGGTGCAGCACGAAAGCGGCCGGCCGCTCGACCTCACGTTACGTGGCGTCGGCTACCGCGTGCGGGTCGCGCGGGTCGGCGCGCATCGGTTCCGCGTCGGCATCGAAGCGGGTGCCGACGTCCGCACCGCGGACGTCCAACTCGACCGCTTCGACCGGCATACCGGGCAGATCGTCGTCAACGGCACCCGGTACCGCCTGCTCGCCGGCATGCACGGGCCGATCCACCTGGTCGAGGTGGACGGCGTGACGCACCGGGTCAGCCGCGACGAGGGCGGCGGCGTCCGCTCGCCCGCGCCCGCACTGGTCGTCGCCATGCCGCTGGAGGTCGGTGCCGAGGTCGAGGCGGGCGCGCCGCTGCTGGTGCTGGAGAGCATGAAGATGGAGACGGTGCTGCGGGCGCCGTTCAAGGCGCGGCTGAAGGAATGCACCGTATCCGTGGGTAGCCATGTGGAGACCGGTGCGCCGCTGCTGCGGCTGGAGCCGCTCGCCGGCGACGACTCCGAAGCCGAGGGCGCCTCGGCCGCCGAGCCCGTCGAGCTGGACCTGCCCGCCGCGCCTGGGAAGATCCCGGCACGGGAGCGCGTCACGCGCGGCCAGGAGGATCTGCGCAGCCTGCTGCTGGGCTTCGACGTCGACCCGCACGACGAACGCCGGGTGATCGCCGACTACCTCACCGCGCGCCGGGCGGCCACCGAGGACGGCCACCGGCCGCTGGCCGGGGAGCTCGCGCTCGTCGACGTGTTCGCCGACCTCGCCGAGCTGAGCCGCAACCGGCCGGCGGGCGAGGACGGCGGCGGTGACGGCCACGTGCCCAGCGCCCGTGAGTACTTCCACACCTACCTGCAGAGCCTCGACGTCGAGCGAGCCGGGCTGCCGGAGGCGTTCCAGGCCAAGCTGGCCAAGGCGCTCGGGCACTACGGTGTCACCGAGCTGGAGCGCTCCTCTGAGCTCGAAGCCGCGGTGTTCCGGATCTTCCTCGCCCAGCAACGCGCCTCCGCCGACGCCAGGGGGGTCGCGATGTTGCTGCGCACGTGGCTGCGGGAGCCGCCGCCCGATGAGACGCTGCGCGAGCCCGCCGGTCTCGCGCTAGAGCGGCTGCTAGCCGCAGCGCAGGTCCGCTTCCCCGTGGTCTCCGATCTCGCGCGCGGCGTGGTGTTCGCCTGGTTCGGCCAGCCGCTGCTGCGCCGCAACCGCGCCCGCGTCTACGCCGACGTCCGTAAGCACCTGCGTTACCTGGACGCGCACCCGGACGCGCCGGACCGCGCCGAGCGCATCGCGGAGATGGTGCGCAGCACCGAGCCGCTGGTGCGGCTGCTCGGCCAGCGGCTCATCCGCGACGGCCGGGACAACTCGATCATGCTGGAAGTGCTGACCCGGCGGTACTACGGCAACAAGGGTCTCACCGGCGTCCGCGCCAGGGTGGTCGCGGGCTGCACGTTCGTGGTCGCCGAGCGCGCGGGCTCGTGCGTGGTCTCCTCCGCGGTGAGCTTCGGAGCGCTGGGCAGCGCGCTGCACGGGCTCGCGGAGCTGGCGAGCGGCGGGGACGCCATCGACGCCGACATTTATCTCGCCTGGGAGAATCAGCCGGAGGGCTCCGACGCGATGGCGGCTGCGCTGCACAAGGTCTTCAGCGCGCACCCGCTGCCGCACCAGGTCCGCAGGCTCACCGCCGCCGTCGCGGGCCGCGGCGGCGCGGTGATACACCACCACTTCACGTTCCGCCCGTCGGCCACCGGGATGACAGAGGAGCGGCTGATCCGCGGCCTGCACCCGTACATCGCGCAGCGGATGCAGCTGGAGCGGCTGAGCAAGTTCGACCTCACCCGGCTGCCGTCCTCGGACGAGGAGGTCTACCTCTTCCAGTGCGTGGCGCGGGAGAACCCGTCGGACTACCGTCTCGTCGCGTTCGCACAGGTGCGCGACCTGACCGAGCTGCGCGAGCACGACGGCAGGCTGGTCGCGCTGCCGACGGCCGAGGACACCATCGCTACCTGCCTCGACTCGATCCGCCGCGCGCAGTCGCGGCGACCGTCGAAGAGACGCTTCAGCACCAACCGGATCGTGGTCTACGTTTGGCCGCCGAGCGACATCACCCGCGCGGAGCTGGCGATGATCGCCGGGCGCGTGCTGCCGACGACCGCGGGAGCCGGGCTGGAGGAGATCCTGATCATCGCGCGACAGCGCCACCGGAAGACCGGCGAGCTGACCAAGATCGCCGTGCGCATCTCCTTCGACGCCACCGGCGGCACCGAGCTGACCGTCGGCGAGCCGTCGGATGAGCCGGTCGAGCCGCTCGACGGTTACCGGCAGAAGGTGCTGCGCGCGAGCAGCCGCAACGCGGTGTACCCGTACGAGCTGGCTGGCCTGCTCGGCGACTTCGTCGAGTACGACCTCGACGACAACCAGGTGCTGGTGCCAGTCGGCCGGCCGAAGGGGCGCAACACCGCGGCGATCGTCGCGGGCGTGGTCACCACGCCGACCCGGCGGCACCCGCAGGGTGTCACCAGGGTCGTGCTGCTCGGCGACCCGACCAAGTCGCTCGGCGCGCTGTCGGAGCCGGAATGCCGCCGCGTGATCGCCGCGCTGGACCTGGCCGAGCGGATGCGGGTGCCGCTGGAGTGGTACGCGCTGTCCGCCGGCGCCCGGATCTCCATGGAGTCGGGTACCGAGAACATGGACTGGGTAGCCGCGGCGCTCAAGCGGATCGTCGAGTTCACCCAGGACGGCGGTGAGATCAACATCGTGGTCGCGGGCATCAACGTCGGCGCGCAGCCGTACTGGAACGCCGAGGCGACGATGCTCATGCACACCAAGGGCATCCTGGTGATGACGCCGGACTCGGCGATGGTACTCACCGGCAAGCGGTCGCTCGACTTCTCCGGTGGCGTGTCGGCCGAGGACAACTTCGGCATCGGCGGATACGACCGGGTGATGGGCCCGAACGGGCAGGCGCAGTACTGGGCGCCGAACCTGGCCGCCGCGCGGGACGTGGTCATGTCGCACTACGACCACACGTACGTCGCACCCGGCGAGGGGGCGCCGCGGCGGGCGACCACGACCGACCCCGCCGACCGCGACATATCCGGCTTCCCGCATGCCGCGGTGGGCAGCGACTTCACCACCGTCGGCGAGATCTTTTCCGCCGAGGCCAACCCGGACCGCAAGAAGCCGTTCGACATCCGCACCGTGATGCGGGCGCTCTCCGACCAGGACCACCCCGTGCTGGAACGCTGGGCGGACATGGCCGACGCGGAGACCGCAGTGGTGCAGGACGTGCACCTCGGCGGCATGCCGACGTCCCTGCTCGGCATCGAGTCACGGGCGGTGCCGCGACGCGGCTTCCCGCCCACCGACGGCCCGCACACCTACACCGCGGGCACGCTGTTCCCAAAGTCGTCGAAGAAGGCCACGCGGGCGATCAACGCGGCCAGCGGCAACCGGCCGCTGGTGGTGCTGGCGAACCTGTCGGGCTTCGACGGCTCGCCGGAATCGATGCGGAAGCTGCAGCTGGAATACGGCGCCGAGATCGGCCGCGCGATCGTGAACTTCCGCGGGCCCATCGTGTTCTGCGTGATCTCGCGGTACCACGGCGGCGCGTTCGTGGTGTTCTCGAAGGCACTGAACCCGAACATGACCGTGCTCGCCCTGGAAGGCTCGTTCGCCTCGGTGCTCGGCGGCGCCCCCGCCGCCGCCGTGGTGTTCTCCGGCGACGTCAACGCCCGCACCGCAGCCGACCCGCGCGTGCCTGACCTAGAGGCCCGCGTCGCGGCCGCCGCCGGCGCCGACCGTGCCGCGCTGACGGCGGAGCTCGACGAGCTCCGCGCCACGGTCCGCGCGGAGAAGCTCGGCGAGGTGGCCGCGGAGTTCGACCGGGTGCACAACATCCAGCGCGCGGTCGAGGTCGGCTCCGTCGACGCCGTCATCCGCGCCACCGAACTGCGCCCGCGTGTCATCGAGGCCATCGAATTCCATCTGAGCCAAAGCGGGTCCGGAAGTTATGTCCGTAGGAACTAACCCGCTAGTCGGGTCCGGGGGAAATCTCACCTCCGGGCTCCCACGGAACGGAGGTGACAGGCCGCCGGTGTAGTCGAAATCGGCCCCGTGGCCGGCATGTTAGGGTTCGTCAACCTCGGCGACCTGGACCGGTTCGGTATACCAGCGCCGGTCACCACCCCCGGGCACGCCGTTCCGGGAACGGGTGGTTACGGGATTTCGATGGTATCGTTTTCCCATGGAAGCAGTCATCGATCAGGCCGGCCGGGTTGTGCTGCCCAAGCCCATCCGCGATGCGCTGGGTTTGCTGCCCGGCACGAAGGTCGACATCACGCCGTATGGCGCCGGCGCGCAGCTCCTGCCTGCAGGCCGGACCGCGCGCCTGGTCGAGGAGGACGGCGTGCTCGTCGCGGACGCCGAGACCCCGGTCGATGACGACATGGTCTTCGCCCTCATCGACGCGGGCCGCAAGTGACGGTCGCGGTGGACACCAGCGTCGCCGTTCCGCTGCTTGTCCGCTCACATCACGATCATGCGGGCGTGGTGCGATGGTGGGGCGGGCAGGAGGTCGCGCTCAGCGGTCACGCCCTCGCCGAGACGTACTCGGTTCTCACCAGGCTGCCCGGCGACGCGCGGCTGGCACCAGCTGACGCCGCCCGGCTGCTGAATGCGCGCTTCGCTGCGCCTTTCGTGCTGAGCAGGCCGCTTGCCCGTAAGCTGCCGGACACGCTCGGCCGCCTTGGCATCGCAGGCGGTGCCGTTTACGATGCGCTGGTGGCGCTGGCCGCCAAAGAGCACGGGGCCGCCCTCGCCACCCGGGATGCGCGGGCACGCGGCACCTACGACGCCGTCGGCGTCACGGTAATCGCCGTCACCTGACCGCAGCAGGAGGCATCGTCGCGGACCGACGTCCGTCCGCAATCCGCGGAAGCGTGCCTCACGCTTACGGCGGTTCACTACAGTCTCGCTAGAAGATATGGCGGCTTGCCGATCTCGCCGACCTCAACCAGGCGCTGCGGCGCAACATCAACAGTGTCCGCGGCTACCAGCAGCCGATAGACCTGGCCCGGCAGCGGCACCGGGTTTCCTGGGCATCGGGTTGTCAGCCGTCCAGCTGCGACGGGGTCATGTTGGCGCCGCTGATGATGACGGCGACGCGCTCGCCGGGCGCGGGCTTGTACGCGCCGGTGAGCAGGGCCGCGACGCCGACCGAGGCGGCCGGCTCGGCCGCGATGCGCGCGGTCTGCCAAAGCGTGCGCTGCGCGCCGCGGATGGCGTCATCGTCCACGAGCACCACGTCCTCGACGTAGGCCTGGGTGATCGGGAAGACTAGGTCGCCGACGCGGCGCGGGGCGAGGGCATCCACGGCGATGCTGCCGGCCGGGGCATCGACGGGCGCGCCGGCCGCCCGGGCGCGGACGAGGGTCGGCGCGCCGTCGGGCTCCACGCCGATGACCCGGGCGGTGCCCGCGAAGTACGAGGCGATCCCGGCGATGAGGCCGCCGCCGCCGACCGGGACCAGCACCGTGTCCAGCGGTCCGGACTGGTCGTCGAACTCGAGGCCGAGCGTGGCCTGACCGAGTATGGTCTCCCGCTGGTCGTAGGCGGGCACGCTCATCGCGCCGGATGTCGCGATCCACTGCTGCGCGGCCTCCAGCGCGTCGGCGTAACGATCGCCTCCGATCACCAGGTCCGCCAGCTGACGGATGCGATCGATCTTGGCCGGGGAAGACACAGTGGGCACGAAGATCCTGGCCGGGATGCCCAGCCGGTGCGCGGCATACGCGACGGCGACGCCGTGGTTGCCGCCCGACGCGGCCGCCACCCCGGCCGGCGGCACGTCCCGCAGCAGGAGGTTCGTGAACGCGCCGCGGGCCTTGAACGACCCCGCGCACTGCAGCTGCTCCAGCTTGAGGGTCACCGGCCCGGTCAGGTCGAGCTGGACGACCGGCGTCCGGCGCAGGTAGGGGCGGATCGTGTCGTAGGCACGGTGAATGTCGTCACGCGTAATCACGAGATGCTGCCCTCCGTCAGGAGCCGGGCCCGGCGATGGCCCCGGCCGGGGTACCGGGGAGCGCGCCGATGCCGATCGCGGAGCGGGCATGCGCGCCGGCTGCGGCGTGCAGCTGGGCGAGGACGCTGAGCCCGCAGACCCGGGCTGCCGCCTGGCCGGCGGCGATGCCGACGCCGACGACGAGCCGGCCGCTGGCGACGAGCTGGCCATCGCGGACGGTGACCTGGCCCCTGACGTACATGGCCGGGCCGGATCGGACGCATGGCTGGAACGCGGCCACGGGCAGCGGCGGCTCCGGCAGCGTGAGGCCCAGCCGGGCGAGCGGGTGTCCGGGGGCTTGCGTGTCACCAGTCACTGGCGAGTGCCTCCTTTGCCTGGGCGATGCGGTCCTCGTCGCGCTTGTAGAAGACCCACTGCTTGATCTTCCTGCCCCTGACCAGGCCCGCCCGGGAGAGCAGCTTCAGATGCTCGCCGCAGGTCGGCGGGCTGACGCCCAGCTTCTCCGCGATGAACAGCGCGCACACGCCGTCTTCGATCAGATCGCCGTCGCGCTGCGGCGGGAAGTTGGCCACCGGGTCACGCAGCCACTCAAGGACCTGAAGGCGCTTGTCGTTGCCCAGGGCCTTGATGAGATCCACGTCAAGCACAAAGGCATTATGGCAAATAGCTAACTAACTGTCTATGCCGCCGACGACATCCGCCCCGCACGCCGGGCGCAGCCTGGCGGATCTTCCGCGCCTCCAGCCACACAGTGGGTGCGCAGCGTCGACAGCGCCGGGGAGTGTGAGTTACTACACGCTCGGACATCTGGCCCGTTTCGTGAAGCCCGGGGCGGTGCGCATCGCCAGCACCTCGTTCGGCACGACGGGGTGGAACGGGCAGATCATGGACGTGGCGTTCCGGAACCCGGACGGCAGCACGGTCTTGGTCGCGCATAACGAGAACGACAACCCGAGCACGTTCGCCGTGCGCGAGGGCGACCAGGCGTTCACCTACACCCTTCCCGGCGGGGCGCTGGCGACCTTCACGTGGCGCGGCGACATCCCCGGCACGTACGCCCTGCGCCAGGCTGGCCCCGACGGCTGGACCGCGGCGGCGAACCCGGCCGGCCCGGCCGACCCGTGCTGCACCGGCGACGTGGCGGCCAACGCCGTGGACGGTGACGCCAGCACCCGCTACTCCACCGGCGTCGGCCAGGCCCCCGGCCAGTACCTTCAGGTGGACTTCGGCAAGCCGATCGACGCCCGGCAGGTCGTCTTCGACACCGGCGCGTCCACCGGCGACTACCCGCGCGGCTACACCATCACAACCAGCACCGACGGCGTGAACTGGACCACCGCCGTCGCCGTCGGCCAGGGAACCGGACAGTTCACCACCGCCAGCCTGAGCGGCGCCCCGGTCCGGTACGTCCGGATCACCCTGACCGCGTCCAACGGCAGCTGGTGGAGCGTCGCCGACGTCCGCGCCTACACCGCCGGCGGGGAGAGT
>WNFC01000187.1_pt1 | contig 66819 bp, 66 predicted proteins | sample 5400541 | NCBI WGS metagenome assembly WNFC01 (sample SAMN13153342, study PRJNA577476) | soil metagenome | isolation source: 120 cm saprolite under Douglas fir tree site 2 hole 2 replicate 1 | place: USA:California | collected 2015-04-18
GCGCCGAGCGCAATCGCGCGCTCGGGCTCTACGGCGCCACCGCCGGAGTCTCGGCGTCGGTCGGGGTGATCGCAAGTGGTCTCCTCACCGAGGGGCCCGGCTGGCGCTGGGTGTTCTTCATCAATGTGCCGGTCGGCGTCCTTCTCATCGCGATGGCGGCGATCTTCCTGCCCGCTGACGGTCCGGACCGACGCGTAAGCAAGCGCTTCGACGTCGCCGGCGCGGTCACCGTGACCGGAGGCCTGCTCCTGCTCGTCTACGCGCTCAACCGCGGCGCCGAATTCGGCTGGGGTTCCGGGTCGACCCTCGGACTGCTCGCCGCATCCGTCGTGATGCTGTCCGCTTTCGTGCGGATCGAAGCCCGGTCCCGGTCACCGCTGGTGCCCGGCTCGGCGGTGCGCAACCGCACGCTGGTGGCGGCGAACCTCTCCGCCTTCTTCTTGTTCGGAGCGCTCTTCGCTTTCATCTTCCTCGGTTCGCTGCTGATGCAACAGGTTCTCGGTTATTCGCCGACTCGGACGGGCGTGGCATGGCTGGCCACAACGGTGACGTCGTTCTTCGCAGCCGGGATCGCAGGAGCGAAGCTCGTTGGGGTGGTGGGCGTGCGGCGCCTGCTCGTCGGGGGCTTCACACTCTTCGCGATCGCTGCACTCTTGCTCACACGCGTGCCGGCCGGAGCGAACTACGCGACCGACCTGCTGCCGGTGCTGATCCTGGCCGGCCTGGCCGGGGGAATGAGCGCTCCGGCCATACAGATCGGCGCTCTGTCCGGTGTCCCGCACTCGATGGTAGGTCTGGCGGGCGGGCTCGTCGAAACTCTGCGCGAGATCGGCGGTGGCGTCGTCGTCGCCGTCGTGGCGACCGTCCTCGTCTCCCGGGTCGGCACCAGGGCCGGTGCTGCCAGCTCAGCGGCCCACAGACTGGCGGCGGTCAACGCTTTCCACACCGCCTTCTGGGTGATGTTCGTCGTCGCAGCCCTCGGTGCGCTGACAGCCGCTATTGCCTTCCCGCGAAACACAGCGCAACAGGTCGAACTCGAGCCAGCTCTGTCGCCCGATTCGATCGTCCCGCAACCCGACGCAAGAGCCTGACTACGGTTGCGGCTTCGCTCAGGCAGCGTCCCAGGAGGTGGGTGATGTCACCGAGCGGCTTGCGGCCGCCAAACCGTACCCCAGCGGGCCGCGTACGGGGGGCGCGGTTCGTATTCGGAGGCATCACCCACCTCCAGGTGGCAGGAGTCGAACCGGCGTCCTTGAGCTCAGCCGTTGGCGCCCAAGGAACGTAACCGGGTACTGGTGGGTGTCGGATAAGGCCGAGGGTCAGTCGGAGGTTTCAGGCACGAGCCAGAGGACCGGGGCGGGCTGGCTTGCGTCACGTGGATCAGGTGTCCGCCTCCGCGTTCAGCAGCTGCGCTTCCAGGTCGGCGATGCGCTTGTCGAGGAAGCGGTTGTTGGACCGGGCGGCCTGCAAGCGTTCTTCAAGGGTGCGGTTGCTGGCTGTGAGGTCGCGGAGCCGCTGTTTGAGCGTGCTGTTCTCGGCGGCGAGCCGGCCAGCGGCGTCGCTGTCATGCTCGCGCTGGGTGTCGCGGAGCTGGCCGAGCAGTTCGCCGATGCGGGCGCGCTGGGCGCGGATCTCGGCGTGCGTGGTTTTGAGAGCCTGCTCGGCATTCAGCGCCCGCTGCTGCCAGGACGCCTCCGCCTGTGTGTCACGGTCGGCCGCGTCGTGTCGGCGCTGGCCGTCGGCGCGGGTGATGGCGGCGGTGACCAGGTCGCGGGCAGCAGGGTTGTCGTAAAGGAAGGTGCGAGAGACTGCGGCGCGGGCGGCGATGGCCGGGTAGGTCACAGGGAGCCTGCGCCGCTGGAGCTGGCCGATGGCGTCGGCGACGCGCCGCAGCTTTTCCTCAGTGCGCTGCCGCCTGGCCTGGTTGGCTGCGGCTGTCTGCTGCGCCGTCCCGGCGGGCTCATTCACTTTCACCCCGTTTGCTGCTGGTCATCGCCGGTTGCGGCGAGGTCTGCGGCGCGGAACGACAAGCTCCACAACCGGTGGTAGTAGTCCTGGGGGCGCCGCAGGTCCAGGGCGAGCGCCTAGTCGAGCAGGCCGAGCCCAGCGAGTGCTTTTTCCAGCCCGTCGATCGCCTGGGCGGTGGGCGCGAACACCTGGTGCAGGTAGTCGGCGGTGGCGTCGTCGGGCGCGCGTTCGGCCAGGGAGGCCCACTGCTCGCGTTTGCGCCGCCAGTACAGCAGGTCCGCGCCCGACAGCACGAACTTGCCGCAGGAGTGGCAGTCCAGGTTCCACGGGCAGGGACCGCCGCTCACGACGGGCTGGTAGGTGCAGAACCCGCCCTCGGTGGGGGTGCTGGCCCGGCTGAGGTCGATCATCAGCGCTTCGGCCTGGCTCCGGTCCATCGGGGATGCGGGAGCCGACAGCAGTTCGCCGGGGTTGGGGGCGGCGGGTCCAGCGACCCAGATGTGCTGCAGGATGTCCTCGATCTCGCTAGTGGCGACCTTGGCGTAGTGCTCGGTCATGCGGCGGAGACGTGGCCGAGGTAGCGCCTGATATGGTGCAGCCCGGCGCCATGGGCCAGCAGCCGGGTGGCCAGGGTGTGGCGGGCCTGGTGGGCGACGCAGCTGGCGCCCAGGTCGAGCTGGTCCACCCACTGGCGGAACTTGGCCTGGAACGTGTGGTAGCTGATCGCCCGGGTGCCGTTCAGGTTGCGGACGGGGGAGGAGAACAGGGCCAGCCGGGCGCGTTCGGCGGAGCCCGGGGGGCGGCCGTGATGGTGCTCGAAGCGGTCCAGCGTCTTGCGCTGCCGTTCGGTGATCCGCTGGTAGATGTATTCCGGGATGCGGATCGCCTCGTCGTAGTTGCCGACCTTGGTCTGGTCGTGCCACAGCAGCGGCAGCCCGCCATAACGGCCCACGCAATCCAGCCGCAGGCCGATGACCTCGCTGGATCGCCGTCCGGTCGCGATGATCGTTTCCCAGATGTCGCGGATGCCGCGATCGAACGGGTCGAAGGTGCCGGCGAGCCGGGCCAGGTTGCCCGGGTCGGCCAGGGCGCGGGCGATTTCGTCGGTGAACGGGCGGCGGGTGCGCTGGATCATCGTGCCGCCGTGCGGCAGCGTGACGATGAATCCGCGGTCCAGCCCGATCCGGTCGGCATCACCGGTGTCCAGTGCGTGCCGCGCGATCTTGCGGGCGTAGTTCAGGACCGTGTTCCGGGACCTGCCGGTGACGATCGAGGGCTTGCCTCGGCGCGGGAGAAGCCCAGGGCCGGCAGGCCGTTGCTGGCGCGGTGGCGCAGGTCAGCGGCGAACGCGTGGGCGTGCTCTTCACTCAGCAGGCCCGGCTGGTGACCGCCGCCGGGCGCGTGTGCCTCCAGGAACCCGCTGAGGGCGACGCACGCCCGCCGCGCGTTGTGATAGGAGCCGCGGCTGCGCGGGGCCTGCGGCGAGCACAGCTGGGCGGCGGTGTAGTCCCACAGCAGGTCACGCAGCCACCGCTGCGATACCGCGGTGAGGTCGACCCGGCCCCGCCGGCTGCTGAATCCCGCCCCGAAGTGGCCGAACTCCAGGTAGCCGGCATCGCGGGTCTCCGACGGTGTCAGGTAGACCAGCCGCAGCGCGGCGAGCATCTCGGTGACGGCGTTACGCACGGTGTGATCGAACCGGCTGGTGTCCAGGTCGGCCAGGCAGTCCAGGCCGCGGCAGGCGTTCGCGATGGCTTGCACCCATCCCAGGGACCAGCCGGCATGCTCGGCGGCCTGCGCGTGGGCGTGCAGGCCCGACTGGATCTCGGCCCTGGCCAGGGGCGCCAGGCCGCGCAGGTTCACCGTCCCGGGGCGTGGCAGCGGCAGCGCCGCCTGGCACCAGCGGCCGAATGTGGTCTCGTCGTCGTAGCTGACCGGGACCGGCCGGCCTGCCTGCTCGAACCGGCCGAACCACGCGTCAGGCAGCCCGGCGCCGCCGGGGCGTCCCTGGAAGCGGTAGGCCGACTCATGCCCGTGACACAAGCCCAGCGGCGAATAGGCCAGCTCGGGGCAGACAGCGGCGCGGCAGCCACCGTAGCTGTCATAGGGAACCTGCGCGGCCAGCCATTCCCCAAATCCGGGACCGCCCGCCTTCCCGCGCGCATGCTTCCACCGATGCTGATGCCTGGCACACAGCCGCGTCACGCCGCGTACTGCCGGGCGGTACCCGCAGATCCAGCACGGTTCCGGGACCCGCGCGTGCGTCAGGGCCAGCGGTGCGGCCTCGCGCAGCCACACCGCCCGGTCCGCACCCGCCAGGCACGCCTTCCGGCACTGGGCCTCGTGCCCGGCGCACAGCATCTTGTTCTCGCGCCGGGGCCGTTCGCACCCGGTGATCCGGCAGCCCCACCAGTACACAGGATGATCACGGGGGAATGCGATGATGTCGCCGCGCAGCAGCGGATCGAACCCCGGCCCGCCGATCAGCGCCGACAGCAGCTCCAGCCGGTCCCGCCACTGGCGGCCGTCCCCGCCGCCGGCCGGCACCAGCACCGGGAGCGGGACAGCGGCTGTCACGGCTGCTCACCCCACACCTGCCGCAACGCGGCGTCGAACACCGGGTCGTGGACATCGACATGGCCGTAAACCTCATCCACCACGGTGACCGAGGCCCAGCCCCCGGCATCGCGGGCGACCAGCAGGTTGCCGCCCGAGGCATCCAGCACAGCGGAGGCAAACGTGTGCCTTCTCTCCGCAGTCGCCGTGTTCGGTGGCATTCGTGTAGCGATTCCCTGCGAAGGCCAGCGGACCCGGCGGCGCCGACGTAGCCATGGTGTGTCGTTTCGATGCCCGCCAGGGCGGCGGGGTGTTCGAACGAGGTGCGGGCCTGTCTCAGGCGGCGCGAAGAGCAGCAACGAGGAGAATGTGGGCAGACTATGCCGACCGTAGGTCCGCATTCTCGCATGCTCCAATGCCACACGGAAACAAAGCAGAAAGAAAATGACGGAACGCGTGCGGCCGGACCCCGCCCAGCCCAGCCCGGTAACCGGCCCGGCGCAGCATGCCGCGAGCCGCCGCCGGACCATCGCCGGGCTGGCCCGCCTGACCAGCCCGCCGCGGATCACCCCGTCCTCCAGGCTCCACGGGTACTTCGTCTTGGCCCGCGCCCGGTTGGCATTGCCGTCCCGGTGGCACACGTGCACGTGCGGGGACCGGCAGTCCCCGCACCCCGCGTTCTCGTGCAGGTGCAGGTCGGCCAGGTGAAGGCCGCACAGCTCACCGATCCGAAAGCCCCCGTCACTAAGCCAGGTCACCACCAGCCGGTCCCGCGCGGTGCTGACCGCCTGCGCCAGCCGGTTCCGGGCACCGTCGGGCAGCATCTTCGGGTGCCGCCGCCGGACCCGGCGCGGCGCCAGCGGATTCGCCGGCAGCTCGCCGGGCAGGTGCCCCAGCAGCGCCCGGTCCCGGTCAACCCGGGCCGGCAGCCGGGTGCGGGCCAGCTGCCCGCCCAGCTCCCGGTTGATCCCCAGCGCGGCCAGGTGCAGGTAGAACCCCTTCAGGCCCGACGCCGCCACCGACAGCGTGTCCTGGCCATACGGCCGCTTACCGGCCCGCCACGGCTCGCCCAGCGGCATGCCCACCTTCGCGCCGACGATCCCATATACCGCTGCAAGTCCCGCAACGTCACCGACTCCGGCGGCAGGCACTCCCGCTCCAGCCAGCGCAGGTGATCAACCAGCAGGTACGCATAAGTCCGCTGCGTCCCCGACCCCTCAAACGCCCGCAGGAACCGGTCAGCCTGCTCGTGCACCCGCCCCTCCGGCCACACGATCGTGAACGAACGTCCCCGCCTGCCGTCCACCTGCTGGACGCGCAGATCACCGATGACAAGCCCTTGCCCCATGAATTCCCCCGACGTCACCCACGTGACGAACACCCAGGACACGAGAGGGTAACCAGTCCGGCACGTTCAGTGTTGGAGGCTCGCCGGACGTCCCGGACACCCGGCGGGCCGGTGGGAAAAATCCAGGAAGAACACCCGCTCAAGGTCAGCCTGCGACGGATCCCCCGCGTAGCGGCCGTACGCGCCCGCCTTTATCATCCGTCAGGAACTCCACCGGCATAGCCGCAAGGTAAGGCGGAACCGCCACCAGGCCACCCATAGCGACCAAACCGTTACAAGATCATGCGCTCGCAGCCCATACTGGTGAGCTCGTCTATTCAACTGTTGTCAGTTCGCTGTGGTGTCCAGCCGGATGGTGACCGTAGGTGGTCGCCGGTGGCGTACCGGCTCCAGGTGGCACCGGTCTGCGAGGCGAGCTTGGCGGTGGTGACCTGGTGGTAGCCGAGGGCATCGGCAACGACGGGTGCGGGCATCTCCAGGACGTGCTGGCGGATGGCCGCCGCCCGGCCGGCAGTGGCCGGGATGCCGAGATCGTTGATCGAGGCAGCGAGCGAGTAGGGGTTCATCGGCTGTGCGGCCCGGCGGCCGGGGAAGAGCCAGCGTGAGCCGCGGTTCGTGGCTGTGTTCATGTTGTCGCGGCTGTTGATCCACTCCAGCAGCAGATCCGCGAAGGGCCCGGGGACCGGGGAGGGCGGATCACCGAGTTGGAGGAGCACGTGGTCGCCGTCGATCGTGAGTCGCGCGACTCGGGTGAGCGGCTGGGCGTAGAGCAGGACGATGACCGCGGCCACTCGGGTTCGCAGCGGCAGGTCGTGGCCGGCGAGGAGGCGTCCGGGTAGTTCCAGGCGCTACCTCCTCCGAGCTCCCCCGGCCTGCTTTTCGTCACCCTCCGTAGATCATCAGCGGGCGTGGCTTCGGGGCGGCCAGTTGCCCGCGATCGGTCTCACAGTTGCGGTGGGACCGGCCGGCCGAGAAACGCGGCAAGCCGATCGATGGCCGGAGCGGTCTCCTCGACGGGTTGCGGCTCGGCGAATCGTCCCGTTCGGGACTGGGGGGAGAGTTGGACCTGAACGAACGCCAGGGCCTGCTCGGCAAGGTCTTCGGGCAGCCTCCGTGAGCGAGCAGATCGTACAGGCGGATCTGCAAGCGCTCGGCGCCCGTGGCACTCCCCAAGGGTCCGGGATAACTCCGCTCGAGTACCCCGGGACGGGAGAAAGCGGCCTGCAGCGAAGCGCTGGAGGCCCGGCGGGCTCCGGCCGGGTCGTCACCGAGGCGGTCTGCCCCGCGCCCGGGCATCGGGCCACCCCCGATCAAGGCTGCGAACACCAGGTCCATGCCGGCCAGGTGGTTGACCACATCGCGCACGTTCCATTCCGTGCACGGCGTCGGCGCCTTCCACTGCTCGGGGCGGATCTCGGCGATCAGGTCACCGACGGCTTCGCACGCGCGTGCGAGATCTTCAACAGAAGCGGTAGTCATCGGGCAAGACTACGGCGGCACCCGTCAGGTGACCCGATGGTTTTCCGGCGGTCCGGAGAAAACCGTGTCCGTTCACCGGGCCCCTCCCGGCCTGCTGTCCGTCGCGGCCCGTGAGCCCAAAGACTGCGGGTCAGGCCGCCGGCGGCATGGTGACCAGGTCGAGGCGGGGATCGAACGGAGCCGGCGGGACATGCAGGCCCTCGGTGACGTAGTCCCCGAACCGGCGAATGACCTCACGCCGGCAGGGACTGAGCACGGCGAAATCCTCGGGATCGATCTCCCAGCCCTCGGCGGCCAGTTGCCGCAGGACCTCGGTGATGTCGACGGCGACGGAGAGCACAACCGAGTTGGCGACCAGGTTCAAGAACTTGATCGTCTTCTCCTGGAGCTCCGGATCCCGGCTGGTCAGCAGGCCGTTGCTGCCGAACGCCAGCCACTTGGAGAAGCCATTGAACGCCTCGGTCTTGTTCGTGGCCTTCGCGATCTGGTCCCGCAGTCCGGCCTCGGACAGATACCGCAACAGGACGGTCGTACGAATCGCCCTGCCCAGCTCCCTAAAGGCCCGGTAGATGCTGTTCTTCCGGGAGTGGTTCCCACATCGGAACGGCCAGTGGCGGTAACTCGCCGGTCTCCAGCCCCTTAACGCCACTGGCCGTTCCATTGTGGGTCGACCCCCGATCCGGCCCCAGGTATCCAGCATGATGACCATGGGTCGGGTCAGAGCATCCGTGTCCCAGCCTGTGAACCAGCGGAGCCCGCTGACCAAGTTGGCAGCACATACCGGCCCGACCAGCTACTCCAGGGCGATTGTGGGCGCGGAGGCATTGATCGATGCCCTCGCAGCTTCCGGCGGTGTTCCCGCCAGCGGAGTGAGGAACCTGGTGAGGCCGTGCGGTTTCGCATGGGCCACGGAGCTGAGGTGCCGCTGGTATGCCACCCCGAGCCCAGGCATGTTCTTATCCACAGCGAGGTCCACAAGTTGCATCGCGTTCGGCTGGCGCTTGTCCAGATAAGCCGAACGGCCCGGACCATCCATGACCAGTCGGCCAGCCCGAAGTCGCCAACGATCCGGGCCTCGGTACGGCACCATCTGCCTAGACCTTAGGTGGAGCGTAATAGCCGGCGGTACCCTAGCGGTGAGAAGATAGGTGGATGGCGATGAGACGGCGGGAACCGCCAGTGCCGCTGAGTATCCAGGCGCTAGGCGACAAGCTGGACCATCTGACGGCTGGCCAAGCTGGTTATGAGGATCTGCTGCATAGACTCGCCGATGGCCAGCAACGGCACGCGGAAGTGCTTGATGTTCACACAAGCAAGCTGATCGAGCTCATTAGTGGCCAGAATGCGCACACGGAACTGCTGCGAGAGCTGGTTCGTGGCCAGGAAAGGCAGACGGGGCTGCTGGAGCAACTGCTCCGAAGAAGAGACGGGGACCCGCCACCCCCGCCCGCCGTCTAACCCGCTCGTGGGCGCGCTCCGCGCGCTACGACCGGCTCGGATACCCCTGCGGCCCGGCACCCGCGAAAAATCCTCAGGGCTGAAAGCTCGTGGCCGGGCTCGTGCTGCCGTCACGTGGCCGCCTGTCGACCGTTGGGGTTCGGACTCGCCTCGATCGCGGCCGGGCACGCGGGGTCGATGGCGGGCACGCGGGGTCGATAGAGTGCTCCGCGTCTCGTCGGCTGCGAGGTTAGCAGGGTCAGACTCCACGGGCATTTTCAAGTCAGGGCCGAGACGACGTCCGTAGTTAGTTCGGCCAGGCTAGGCAGCACCAGGCTGGTCGCGGCTAGCGCATCTGGGTCCGGCGGATACTGCGGCTGCGGGATGGCGATGACGCGCAAGCCTGCGGCGGCCGCCGAGCGGAGGCCGTTTGAGGAGTCCTCTACCGCCGCGCAGTCAGGCGGAGAGCAGCCGAGCTGGGCCGTCACAGCCAGGTAAATGTCCGGAGCCGGCTTGCCGTGCGCCACCTGCTCGGTGGACATCGTCACCGAGAAATAGGGACGCAGGCCGGAGGACTGCAGCACGGTTTCGATCAGCACGGCAGCCGCCGAGCTCGCCACGCCGAGCGGCCAGCGGGCGGCGAGCCGATGCACCGCCTCTACGGCTCCCGGCAGGAGCGGTATACGCTCCCGGTAGCTGGCGGCCATCCGGTCTACAACCTCAGCTGCCACTTCAGCTGGGGGCAGACCGACGCCAAGGTCTTCGCTGAGATACCTGGCCCACTCCGGCGTACTCATGCCCATGAGCTTGTGCTGCGCATCCGGAGCCCAGTGTCCGCCCCGTTCCGCGACCAGCTCTCGGCGCACCCGCTCCCATACCGGCTCGGAGTCGATCAGCACGCCGTCCAGATCGAATACGACCGCTTCGATCATTCAGCGACTCCGAGCGACTGATCGCACTGGCCGTTATCCGCGAACAGGTATTGCGGGCACGTACCACGGCCGTTCGGGATCAAGATCTTGAATTTGCCTCCGTGAGGGCGCGGGCGACCAGAACCCTGGCCAGGTGCTCGCGGTAGGCCCGGGTGGCGCGGATGTCGTCGGCGGCGCTGGTGCCCTCGGCGGCGTGCGCGGCCGCGTCGGCGGCTGAGGCACCGCTGGCCAGGGCCGCTTCCACCGCGGTGGCGCGCAGCGGCGTCCCGCCCATGTTGACCAGCGCGACGTGGCCGTCCTGGACGGCGCAGCCGACGATGGCCCAGTCGATGGCCCGCTGGGTGAACTTCTGGAACGACCACGCTGCGGACGCGGGCTTCGGCACCCGGATCTCGGTGAGCAGTTCGTCCGGCTCGAGCGCGGTCTCGAACAGGCCCTGGAAGAACTCCCCGATCGGGATTTCGCGCGTGCCGTCGGCGCCGCGCGCGACCACGGTGGCGTCCAGCGCGAGCAGCACGGCGGGCAGGTCCGAGGCGGGGTCGGCGTGCGCGATCGAGCCGCCGATCGTGCCGCGGTGCCGGATCTGCGGGTCGCCGACCTGCCCGGCCGCGTGGGCGAGCAGCGGCACCTCGCGGCCGAGGAGTTCGGAATGCTCGACGTCGTGGTGCCTGGTCAGGGCGCCGATCGCGACGTACGATCCCTGGTCGGTGACGTAGGACAGGTCACGCAGGCCGCCCAGGTCGATGATCACCTCGGGGGCGGCCAGGCGCAGCTTCATCAGCGGCAGCAGCGAGTGACCGCCGGCCAGGAACTTCGCGTCCTCGCCGTGTTCGGCGGCCAGGTCCAGGGCCTCCTCGGCCGAGCCTGCCCGCTTGTAGGTGAACGATGACGGGATCACGACGACACCTCCGCGGCCGCCAGCGCGGCCCTGACGATGTTGTGGTAGCCGGTGCACCGGCACAGGTTGCCTTCCAGGCCCGACCGCACCTGTTCCTCGGTGGGGTGCGGGTTTTCCTTCAGCAGCGACACGATGGCCATCACCATGCCCGGCGTGCAGAACCCGCACTGCAGCCCGTGCTCGGTGTGGAACGCGCGCTGCACCGGGTGCATCTCGCCGTTCTTGGCCAGCCCCTCGACCGTGGTGACCTCGTGCCCGCTGGCCTGGGCGGCGAGCACCGTGCAGGACTTGACGGACTCGCCGTCGAGCAGCACCGTGCAGGCCCCGCAGGAGGTGGTGTCGCAGCCCACGTTGGTCGCGGTGAGGTCGGCCACGTCGCGCAGGAAGTGCACGAGCAGCATGCGGTCCTCGACGTCCGCGGTGATGTCCTTGCCGTTGACCGTCAGGTCGACCTTCACTGGTTACTCGCTTTCCGTGCCTCGTTGATCGCCGTCCAGACCCGCTGGGGGGTGGTCGGCATGTCGATGTGCCGGACGCCGAGATGCGCGACGGCATCGACGACCGCGTTCTGGACGGCCGGGGTCGAGCCGATCGTCCCGGCCTCGCCGATGCCCTTGACGCCGAGCGGGTTCAGCGTGGTCGGCGTCTCGCTGTCCACCAGCTCGTAGCTGGGCAGTTCGGCCGCGGTGATGGCGGCGTAGTCGGCGAGCGTCGAGGTCAGCGGGTTGCCGTCCGCGTCGTAGAGCACCTCTTCGAGCAGCGCCTGGGCCGCGCCCTGGGCGATGCCGCCGTGCCGCTGGCCTTCGGTGAGCACCGGGTTGAGCACCGGTCCGGCGTCGTCGACGGTCACGTGCCGCAGCAGCGTCACCTTGCCCGTCTCGGTGTCCACTTCCACCACGGACAGGTGGGTGCCGAACGGGAACGTGGGCATGTCCTGGACGAAGCTCACGTCGGCGATCAGGCTGTCGCCGCTGGTGTGGCCGGCGACCTGGCCCCAGTTGAGCGAGGTGTCCGGGTCGCCGCGGACCTGCCACAGGCCGGTCGCGGTGTCGAGGATCACGTCGGCCTCGGCCGCCTCGAGCATGTCCGCGGCCTGGCGCCGCGCCTCGTCCTTGACCTCGATCGCGGCCTTGTGCACAGCGGAGCCGCCGAGCTGCAGCGAGCGGGAGCCGTAGGTGCCGACGCCGACGGGGATCAGGTCGGTGTCGCCGTGGATGACCGTGACCTTGTCCATCGGGATGCCGAGCTCATCCTGCACGAGCATCGCCCACGCGGTGTGGTGCCCCTGGCCGTGGGCCGAGCTTCCGGTGTAGACGGTCGCGGATCCGTCATCGGACACCTCAAGCTTGGCGGTCTCCCCCGCGGCGGGGTCGGGCGCGGTGATCTCCACGTACGTGGAGAGGCCGATGCCGAGCTGTATGACATCGCCGTTGGCCCGCCTGCGCTCCTGCTCCTTGCGGAGCTCGTCGTAGCCCGCCGCGGCCAGCACCTTGTCCAGCGCTTCGGCGTACCGGCCGCTGTCGTACAGGGCGCCGGTCTTGGTCTGGAAGGGGAACTTGTCCGGCGCGATGAAGTTGCGCCGCCGGACCTCGGCCGGGTCCATGGCGATCTCGGCGGCGAACAGGTCGACCGCGCGCTCGATGGCGGCCGCGGCTTCGGGCCGTCCGGCGCCGCGGTAGGCGTGGATCGGCGTGGCGTTGGTGACCCCGAGCCGGAATCCGGCCTGGACCTCGGGGATGTCGTACACGCCGGGCGCCATCAGGCAGGTCAGGCCGGGCAGGAAGCCGCCGGCGCGCGGGTAGGCGCCGGTGTCCTGGATGATGTCGAGCCGGTAGGCCAGGATCCGACCGTCCCGGTTGCCGCCGATCTTGATGCGCTGGAGCTGGGCCCGGCCCTGGGTCATGCCGACCAGGTTCTCGCTGCGGGTCTCGGTCCAGCGCAGCGCTTTTCCTGTGTGCTTGGCGGCCCAGGCGACGACGAGCGCGTCCCGGTCGATCCCGACCTTCGCGCCGAAGCCGCCGCCCACGTCGGGCACCACCACGCGGATCTGGTCCGGGGCCATGCCCAGGGCGCCGCACAAGATGAGGCGGCACAGCTGCGCGTTCTGGGAGCTGTGCCAGACGGTCAGCTTGCCGCCTTCGTAGGTCGCCGCGGTCGCGCGGCCCTCCATCGGGAGGCAGGCGACCCGCTGGTTGACGACGTCCTGCTCGACAACCACCTCGCAGACGTCGAACGGGGCGTCGTCGGTGGATACCGGGTTGGTGACCGCGACGTTGGTCCCGGCCGCGGGGAACAGCAGGCTCTCGTTCTTGACGGCGGCCGCGGGCCCGACCACCGCGGGCAGCGGGTCGTAGTCCACGCTCACCAGGTCGGCGGCGTCCTCACCCTGGTAGCGGCCGTCGGTAATGACCACCGCGACGGGCTCGCCGACGAACCGCACCGTGTCCACCGCCAGCAAGGGCTCGGACCACGGGCCGCCGAGCGGCATCGGGCCGCCTTCGCCGCCACCTCCCTCGCCGTCGTCCGGCGGTGGCGGCGCCAGGTCGTCCATGTCGCGGACGGTCAGCACGGCGATCACGCCGGGTTCGCTTTCGGCTTCGCTCGTGTCGATGCCGGTGATGCGCGCGTGCGCCATCGGGCTGCGGACGAACGTGACCCGTGCGGCGCCGTTGAGTTCGGGCGTCCGCAGGTCGTCGACGTAGACCCCGCCGGCCGTCAGCAATCGCGGGTCCTCTGTCCGTATCACCCGGGTGCCCAGGATGCTCATGTATCCCTCCGCAGCTTGTGTCCCCGTCCGGAGCTTGTGTGCCCATCCGGAGCTTGTGCCCGTCCGGCCTTCGCCAGCGAAACTACACCCGGGTAGGCCGGCGGACTATGGCTGGCCCCACAAAGGCCCTGGAGCACATTATGACTGACTACGCAGGTGGGTGATCGAATCCGGCTTGAACCGGTTTAGTTGGATTTAGTTTCGGTTAGGTTGGTCCAGACCTTCGGTTAGGGCCAGGCCCGTCAGCAATGAGTTACCGTCCATATCATGCTCAATGCCGCGAACTGGACCACCCGCCTGCGTGACCTGGCCTCCGGAGCACGCGTCCCAGGAGCCACGCTGGCCATCTGGTCCGACGGGCAGGAAGTGCTGGCCGCCCACGGCGTGCTGAACTTCGCGACCCAGGTTCCGGTCACCACGGATTCACTGTTCCAGGTCGGGTCCATCACCAAGATCTGGACCGCCACGATGATCATGCAGCTCATCGACGAGGGCCTGCTCTCGCTGGACACGACCGTGTCCGAGGCCTTGCCCGGCACGCGGCTCGGCGCTGGTGATGTCGGCGACCAGGTCACAGTCCGGCACCTGCTCACGCACACCAGCGGGATCGACGGCGACATCTTCACCGACACCGGCCGGGGCGACGACTGCGTGGAGCGCTACGTCGGCCTGCTGGCGGAGGCGGCCTCGACGTTCCCGGCGGGAGCGGCGTACTCCTACTGCAACAGCGGCTACGTGCTGCTCGGCCGGATCATCGAGGTGCTGGACGGGCAGTCCTGGGACGAATCGCTGCGCGAGCGGCTGACCAGCCCGCTTTCGGTCACCCAGACCGTCACCCTGCCGGAGGAGGCGATCCTGCACCGGGCCGCCGTCGGGCACCACAGCTGCGGTACCCCGGTCGATGTCTGGGGCCTGCCGCGCAGCGTCGGCCCGGCCGGGCTGATCACCGCCACGGCCGGCGACCTGCTCACGTTCGCCCGCCTCCACCTCGATGGCGGCCTCGCGGCTGACGGCAAGCGACTGGTCAGCGAGGCTTCTGTGGCGGCCATGCAGTCACCGTGCGCCGCGATTCCCGAGTTCTCCGCGCCGGGCGCGGCCATCGGCCTAGGCTGGCGGCTGAGCCGCTGGGACGGCAGGACGATCATCGGGCATGACGGTGACACCATCGGCCAGTCCGCCTACCTGCGGATCGACCCGGAGGCCGGGGTGGCCGCCTGCCTGCTGACCAACTCCGCGGAGTCGGAGACCTTGTACCGGGAAGTGTTCAACGAGGTGTTCGGGGCGCTGGCCGGGGTCACCATGCCCGCGTCGCCTCGTCCCGCCTACGGGGTGCCTGGGTCTGGGGCCGAAGTCGAGGTTGCCGGGGTTCCTGGCGGGTCTTCTACACAGGTTTCTGCTGGGGTTGCCGGGGCTTTGGGGGCTGTGGATCTCGAGCGGTACGCCGGCCGCTATGAGCGCACGTCACGGCGGTTCGACGTCTCGGTCCGCGACGGGCAGCTGCGGGCCGTGCTGACCATGACCGGGAACCTGGCGGCTCTGACCGACTCCGAGCCAGAGGAACTGATCCTGAACCCGGCGGACTCTTCGGGCACGAGGTTCGTCGTGCGATCGCGCGATGCCGAGCCCTGGGTGCCGCTCAGCTTCGGGCAGCTCGCCGGTCACACGCCGTACATCTACCTGAGCGGCCGGGTAACCCCCCGCGTCCGGTGAGCCGTGCCCGGGTGTTGGTAGGCGGACGGTCAGGGCTCCTGCGACGGGCGGCTGGCCGCGACGCGCGGGTGGTCTTGCCAGGCGGGCATGGTGGCCATGTAGTCGAGGGTCTGCCGCTCGATTTCCGGCCTGGTCGCGCTGGGATTGCGGCGTGCCTGCCACGCGGTCATCCGCTCGAAACGCTCGTCGAACGACTGCAGGGCGCCGGTGTCGTCGGTGCAATAGCCGCAGTAACGGCCGGTCTCGATGGGCATCCCGCAGCTTTCGCAGGCTGGTGCTGTGGTCATCGGGTTCTCCTGTTGATCATTCCGGTGGTGCCGGGGATTTCCGGGTCGGGGTGGCCAGGTCGACCAGGGTCCGCAGCCCGGTGACGAGCTCGTCGGCCTGGTCAGGGGGCAACCGGGCCATGGCGTGGGCCAGCTGGTCCACGCTCAGCACCTCGCGGTCGCGTCGCAGCGCTTCGTGTCCCTGCGGGGTCAGCCAGATCAGCGTCCGCCGGCGGTCGGCTGGATCGTCTTCACGTTCAAGCAGCCCCTGACGTTCCAGGTGCGTGACGATCTCGCTGATCACCGACTGCGCCCGGCTCAGGTGTGCCGCGGCCTCCCCTACGGTGAGCGGGCCCGCCAGCGCCAGGTGCTCGAGCACGGCCCGGGATGCGCCCGGCAGCTGGCTCCTGGGCCCGTCCCGGCGATGAAACGTAAGGTAGACGGCGCGAAAGAGCTCGGCGAACCGTTCGGCCCGCGCCCGTTCATCGGTCACGCCACCAGGGTGCCGGCCGGCGCATCCATCGTCAATCCCGATGGGTCGGCTGAGCCATCGGGATTGACGAGGTTGCCTGCGCCGGCCGGCGCGGTCCGGGGCTCCCGGCTTGCGGTCAGGACACGGCCACGGCCGGGGCTGGCTGGGCAGCTACCCGGGATCCGGAGGAGGTGGCGAGCATGCGTACGACCGGCAGCAGGCCGGCGAACAGGAGCGCGAAGGAGACGATCACGACTGCCTTGGTGCCGGTGGCGAAGCCGGCTCCCTCGCCGAGGGCGCCGATGGCAATCGCTGCTCCCGCCCAGCACGCCGACATCATCGCCGCGCTGCTATCGGCGCGCGGCATCGATCCCGACGTCGACGAGTTCCTGCATCACGGCATGGTGATAGAACACCGCAACGGCTGGGGCTCCCTTGCGTCGATGCTGGCCAGCCAGGACGCGCTGCGTCCCGGGCTGAGCGAAAAGGAAGCCGGAGACCTGGGCGCCGCCCTGACCCGGGTCGAGGTCTACCGCGTCTTGTCCAGCGACCTCGGCTGGTCCCACGAGCGGATCACCGAAGTGCTGACCGCCGTGTTGCGCAGCGCCCTGCTGGGCTGACACTGGTGACTGGCTGCGGCACGGACGCGGCCTGTTTAGGGTGATCGCGTGAAGCCATTCCTGCTGCTGGCCATCCGCGCCGAGGATGCCGCGGCCGACAACGAGTACGACTCGTTCCTGACCCTGGCCGGGCTGGATGATGGCGAGCTGCGCCGGATCCGGCTCGAGCAGCGCGCGCTCGGCGATGTCGACCTGCGGGACTGGTCAGGGATCCTGCTCGGTGGCGGGCCGCTCAACTACACCGACCCGGAGGAGCTCAAGACGCCGGTGCAGCGGCGGGTCGAGGCGGACCTGCGCGGCCTGCTTGACCGGGTGGTCGACGCGGACTTCCCGTTCCTCGGGGCCTGCTTCGGCATCGGGGCGCTCGGCTGCCATCAGGGCGCGGTGGTCGACCGGCGCTTCGCCGAACCGGTCGGAGCCATCCAGGTCACCCTCACTGCGCAGGGCCGACGGGACCCGCTGCTCCGCGAGCTGCCCGCCACGTTCGATGCCTTCACCGGCCACAAGGAGGCGATCAGCCGCCTGCCCGGTCATGCCGTCCTGCTGGCCAGTTCGGCCGGCTGTCCGGTGCAGGCGTTCCGGGTTGGCTCGAACGTCTACGCCACCCAGTTCCACCCCGAACTCGACGTGGCCAGCCTGTGCACCCGGATCGAGGTCTATAAGCACGCCGGCTACTTCGACCCGGACCAGGCCGACGAAATCAAGGCGCAGGCCGCCCGCAGCCACGTCACCTGGCCGCCCGCCATCGTGCGCGGGTTCGTCGGGCGTTACGGCCACGGCGGGCTGGCCCGGGCCCGAACCGGCTGACCGCGGGCGGTTCGGGTACTGGTGCTGGCGCGGCCATCGCTTGCACGGCGGGCTGGCCAGGGGTAAGAAGTGCACGTGGGGAGGTCTGTTCCCCCGGGATCGGTCAGCGCCGCAGTGGTTGAGCTGCGTCTCGTTGAGCTGCGTCTCGCGGGTACGTTCAGGGTCGTCCGGGACGGCACCGAACTGACCGACGGAGAGATCGGCAGCCGGAAGTCGCGGACGCTGCTCAAGCTGCTCGCGGTCGAAAGGCCAGCGCTCGTCCCCGTGGACCGCATCGTTGAGGTCCTGTGGCCGGGCGGGCCGCCTGCTGCGCCCGAGCAGAACGTCGCCACCCTGGTAAGCAGGCTCCGCGCGGTACTCGGGGCCGGCCTCATCGAGGGCGGACGGCAGGGGTACCGGCTGGCCAGCGGCCCGGAAATCCTCGTGGACCTCGATGCGGCGGCCCGTTTCTGTGATCAGGCCGAGGGCAAGCTGGCAACCGCCGCCGCCGTCGGCTTGGCCGCGGCCGAGCGCGCGCATCAATTGCTGTCCTCGGGTACGGCCATCGGTGACGAGCCGTATGCGACCTGGGCCGATCCAGCCCGCGAAGAAGTGCGCGAGCTGCTGCGCCGAGTCCGCCTCGTCGCCGCTGAGGCGGCGATGGCGACCGGGGACCCGCAGCTGGCCGCGGGTCACGCGGAGGCGGCGATGGCGGCTGACCCGCTCGACGAAGCGGCTCACCGCTGGTACATGTCGGCCTCGGTAGCAGTCGGCGAGCAGGGGAAGGCCCTGGCCGCTTATGAGGCGCTCCGCCAGCGGCTAAGCCGTGAGCTGGGCGCCGATCCGGCGCCGCAGACCCGGGACCTGCATCTGGCGATCCTGCGCGAACAGGAAAGCGACCTCGCGGGCGGACGCGGCGGCCGCCCCGGTTCTCGCCAATGCGGACCGGCTGCTCGATCAGGCCAGCATCCCGCCTGACGGCGCATGGATGCTGGGTGAGGAGGCCTATCTCTGCCTGGCGCAGGCATGGCTTGCGCGGGACGATCCCGAACGCGCCCGTGCGGTCCTGGCGCCCCTGCTCGCGGTGGCCGAGCGGGTGGCGTGGACGGCGACGCTGGCTGCGACTCTCGTCATGGACGGGCGCGCCCTCGTCCGGCTGGGTGAAGCCGATCAGGCCAGGGCACAGCTGCTGCGCGCCGAGCATCTGGCACGTGAGCACGGGCTGCCGCATGTCCTGCGGGATGCGCAATCCGCCCAGCGAAGCCTCAGATAAGCACAGCGCAGCCCGCGATGAGCCCAGCGAAGCCTCAGATGAGCTCGACCAGGCATTCCGCAGCGCGCGCCGCGCCGTCAGTCTCGACGGACCGGTAGCTGACCGGACGCGCGATTTCGTCGGCCATCGCCCTGGCCAGCATGTCGGGCACGGTTTCCTCGTAGGGCAGGCAGCGGCCGGCACCGTACCGGGAAAGCCGTTGCCTGACGTGGAAGTTCTGCTCGAAATGATGCCGCAGCGGCACGTAGATGAACGGCCGGTGACTCGCCGTGAGCTCCATCGCGGTGGTCAGCCCGCCTTGTACGACCGCGAGATCGCAGGCCGCGAGGTGCCGGTAGAGGTCGTGCACATAGCTGTACAGCTCGAGGCCGTCATGGGACGGCAGGGAGGCCGGATCGATCCGCGGCCCAGTCACCACGATCATCCGTAGCCCCGGCACAAGCCGCTTGGCCGCCGGGAAGGCCGCCATCACCCGGCGAAGCAGGTCAGTGCCCACGCCCGAACCCCCGACCGTGACCACGCAGACCTGCTCATCGGCCTGGTAGCCCAGTTCGGCCCGGATCGCCTCGCGGTCGGCCAGGTCGGCGGGCGAGATGCCGGAGACATATCCGGAGAACTGATAGTTCTGATCGACCCAGTCGCGGATGAGCGGAAGCCCCTCCCCGAAGGGCCTCGGTTTCCTCGCGGCAGGATGACGAGAGCGGTGCGTCCCTGAGCAGCAGGTTCGCCTCGGCCGTGCTCTCCATCACCCAGCCCACGCCATCCTCGTGCTGCTTGGTCGAGTGCGGCTCGGACAGCAGCTCGCCGAAGAAGAACTCGGCATAGCCCCGCCAGTCGCGCAGCCAGTAGTGCCTGGTGTCCTTCGCCCAGGCTTCTTCGGCCTCATGGACGGCGTCGAAGTCATAGACGGCGCGCCAGGGCAATGGCGGCGTGAGGAACGGCGCCCAGGTGGCGATGTTCACGATGCCGAGCACCCGGCCCGGATGGAGGGCCGCCGCCAGGAAGGCCGTCCAGGCGCCGGGCCAGGCCCCGGCCACGGTCCCGGGCTGAGGTTCACCGGCGCTGACACGGCGGGCGCGGCTGCCCAGGTCCCCTCGTATCGGGGACGGGCAACCGTGCCCGCCGCCGCCACGTGCGTCCGAGACGCCGTTCAACCTGGTGTACGAGGTTCGTCCTAGCCTTCCCGGGCGCCGCCTGGTGATTGGATGGGGCTTTCAGCACGAACTGGCCAGGAGGGGATGCGCTGAACGCCGCCGTCGGCGAGACGGTTTCGCTGATCGCCCTGCTCGCGGTGCTGGCGTGGGCGGTGATCAGGCCGCGCGGCTGGCCCGAGGCGGCCGCGGCGGTCCCGGCCGCGGTCATCCTGATCGCGGCCGGCGCGATCCCGGCCGGAGGCGCGGCCACGGAGGCCAGGCAGCTGGGGCCGGTGATCGGCTTCCTGGCCGCCATCTTGGTGCTGGCGCAAATGTGCGACGACGACGGGCTGTTCCGGGCCTGCGGCGGGTGGATGGCGCGGACCAGCGCCGGAAGCCCGCGCAGGCTGCTCGCCCAGGTGTTCGGTATCGCGGCGGTGACCACGGCCGTGCTGAGCCTGGACGCCACCGTGGTCCTGCTCACCCCGGTGGTGTTCGCCACCGCGGCCAGGCTGGAGGTGCGGGCCAGGCCGCACGTGTACGCCTGTACGCACCTGGCGAATTCGGCGTCGCTGCTGCTGCCCGTATCCAACCTGACCAACCTGCTGGCGTTCGCGGCCAGCGGGCTGGCCTTCGGCCACTTCGCGGCGCTGATGGCGGTGCCCTGGCTGGCCGTCATCGGCGTCGAGTACGCGGTGTTCGGCCGGTTCTTCGCCACCGACCTGAACGCAGGGCCGCGCCGCGACCGCGACGAGCGCGACCGCGCTGACCGCGACCGTGCTGACCGCGACCGTGCTGACCGCGACCGGGACACCGGCCTGCCGGTGTTCACCGTCATCGTGGTGGCGCTGACGCTGGCCGGCTTCGCGGGCGCGTCGGCAGCGGGCGCCAACCCCGCCTGGGCCGCGTTCGCCGGGGCCGTGGTCCTGGCGGCGCGCGCGCTGGCCCGGCGACGGGTGGCTCCGGCCACCCTGGTCCGCGCCGCCGACCTGCCCTTCCTGCTGTTCGTGCTGGGCCTGGGCATCGTGGTCAAGGCGGTGACCGACAACGGGCTCGGCACGGCGCTCGCGCCGCTGCTGCCCGGCGGGACGTCGTTGCCCGCGCTGCTCGCCACGGCGGCGCTGGCGGCCGCGCTGGCCAACGTCTGCAACAACCTGCCGGCCGTTCTGGTGCTGCTGCCGCTGGCCGCGCCATCCGGCGCCGGCGCGGTGCTCGCCGTGCTGCTCGGCGTCAACATCGGCCCCAACCTCACCTACACCGGGTCGCTGGCCACCCTGCTGTGGCGCCGCATCCTCCGGCAACACGGGTCGGCGCCGGATCTCGGGGAATTCACGAGGCTAGGGCTGCTCACCGTGCCCGCGGGGCTGGTCATCGGGGTGCTGGCGCTGTGGGTCGGATTGCGCTGGTCTTAAGGCTGCAGAGTTGGGAAGGCTGATCAACGTTGACCAACACTGATACGACGGTTCGTTCGGTATTCATCTGGGTTTGTGAGGGGACCTGGCGGGCCACCGTGGACGCGGCCCTCAGCCTGGCACCGGCCGGCGCCCGCTTCACCTTGCTGCACGTCACGTCGGCGGAGGTGCCTGACGCCGCTCGCGGCGCGTACGCGGGGTTGCTCGGCCGGGGTCACGGGGCCGGACGCGACCCCGGGGCCCGGCTGGCCGAGCTGGCCGCCGCATCGGCCGACGACCTGCTCGACGCGGCCGCGCGCAGGCTCGGGCGCCGCTCCGAACGGCTGGAAATTCAAGGTCGGGCCGAACGGGCCGTGGTGGCAGCCTCGGCTCAAGCGGATCTGCTCATCGTGGCGCGGGACGGCGACCGGGCCCGACTCGGCCCGAAGAGCCTGGGCAAGACCACCCGGTTTGTCGTCGATCATGCGGCCTGTCCCGTTCTGCTGGTCTGGCCCGAGTCCGCGCCCGACGTCGCCACCATTCCCCCGCCGCCACATCATCCTTCCTCGAGGCCACATCATCCTTCCCCGCCGGATCACTGAACCCGCGAAACCCGGACACAGCGCGCGACTGCTTGTAGCATCTCCTTCACCAAACGTAGCGAAGGGATTTGCTGACGTGGCGGAAATGACCGGTGAGGCCCGTGTAGTCGCTCTTGACAGGCTGTGGCCAGGTGACATCGCCAACCGCAGCGGCGACCTGCTGGACATCGTGTTCGGCTGGCCCGATTTCGCTAGGCTACGCCGCCTGGTCGCCGGGCAGTGCGCGGCCGCGGGACTGAGCGGATCGCGGCTCGATGACTTCGTGCTCGCCGTGCACGAGATCGCGGCCAACGCGATCGTCCACGCGGGCGCGGGCGGCAGGCTGATCCTGCGGCCGGCGGCCCACGGGCTCCGGTGCCTGGTCGCCGACACCATCCCGAAGGCCCCGATCAGCTGTCCGGCTCCGCGGGGCGCGGATCCGCGTGAACTCACCGGAGGCTGCGACCCGGACGAGCCGATCGGCGCTGACAGCGGCCGCGGGCTCTGGCTGGCCGCCACTCTCGCCGACGAGCTGAGCATTACCTCCGGGCCCGACAGCACCATCGTGGCGCTCTACATACGCCTCGATTAGCTCTGTGCGGGTCAACCTGAGGTTGACGAATTAGGCTGGGTCAACCTAGGGTTGACGCATGTCGCAACCACCGGTAAGGCTCGACGAGCTGATCGGCTACGTCAAGAGCCAGGACGGCACGGCGCTGGACCACGTGTCGGCGGCCGTGCGGATTTCGGAGCATCTCGGCGAGCTGGCCGACCATCTGATCGGTCACTTCGTCGATCAGGCCCGCAAGACGGGCACGTCCTGGACCGAGATCGGCCAGTCCATGGGCGTCACCAAGCAGGCGGCGCAGAAGCGCTTCGTGCCCAGGCCTTCTGACTGGCAGAGCTTGCTGGCGGACGCCTTCCGCACCGGCTCCTTCTCCCGGTTCACCGATCGGGCGAAGCGGACGGTCGAGGCGGCCCAGGAGGAGGCACGCGAGCACCGGCACGACCACATCTTCCCCGAGCACCTCGCGCTCGGCCTGCTGGACGAGCCGGAAGGGCTGGCGGCCAAGGCCATCGAAGCGCTCGGCGTATCGCCGGAGGCGGCCCGCCAGGCCCTCGTCGCGGCGCTGCGGTCGGCGATGGTTGATGTACCGGTTTCCGGCCGGATCCCGTTTACGCCGAGGGCCAAGAAAGTGTTGGAGCTGGCCGCGCGGGAGGCCTTGCTGTTCGGGCACAACTACATCGGTACCGAGCACTTGCTGCTCGGCCTGCTTGATGACGAGGAAAGCCTCGGTGGCGGCGCGCTCACCGACCTTGGCGTCACCAAAGAGCGCGCCCGGGACTGGCTCGTCCCCGCGCTGGCGCGCCTCGCCGAAGCCAAGCGCCAGTCTGGCTAGCGAGTAGTCCTTTGTCTGCAGTTTCGGGTGTCATAACGCCCGAAACTGCAGACAAATCACCTGGTTGGCGGCGCGGGTGGCCGGCGCTAGCTGGCGGCGCGGGTGGCCGGCGGGCGGCGGCGGGCGGCGGGGTCGGTGAGCGCGGGTGGCTGCCAGCCCGCGTCGGCGGGATTCAGTGTCACGCCGGGCGGGACGATCTGGTCGATGCGGTCGAGCACGTCGTCGTCCAGCACCACGCTGGCGCCCGCCAGCAGGTCGGTGAGCTGGTCCATGGTGCGCGGGCCGATGATCGCCGACGTCACGCCCGGGTGCCCGACCACGAACGCCAGCGCCAGGTGGGTCAGCGAGCAGCCCGCGTCGGCGGCGATCTTGATCAGTTCCTCGACGGCCGCGAGCTTAGCCGCGTTCCCCGGCAGCGACGGGTCGAAGCGCTGCGGGATCCGTTGCGCGCGGCCGCTGGTCATGTCCACGCCTGCGTCCTGGCGGTACCGGCCGGTCAGCCAGCCGCCGGCGAGCGGGCTCCAGGCGATCACGCCCATGCCGTACTTCTGGCAGGTGGGCAGCACCGAACCCTCGATGCCCCGGACGAAGATCGAGTAGGCGGCTGCTCGCAGCGGAACCGCTCGCGGCCGCGGCTCTGCGCGACCCACTGCGCCTCGACGATCTGCTCGGCGGGGAACGTGGAGGAGCCGATCGCGCGGACCTTGCCGCTGTGCACCAGGTCAGAAAGCGCGGACAGAGTCTCGTCGATGTCGGTGTCCGGGTCGGGACGGTGCATCTGGTACAGGTCGATGCAATCGGTCTGCAGCCGGCGCAGGCTGTTCTCCACCTCGCGGACGATCCAGCGGCGCGAGTTGCCGCGCATGTTGGCGTCCTCGCCCATCGGGGCGTGCGCCTTGGTGGCCAGCACCACGTCGTCGCGGCGGCCGAGCAGCGCCTTGCCGACGATCTCCTCCGACTCCCCCGCCGAGTACACGTCCGCGGTGTCCACGAAGTTGATGCCGCCGTCCAGCGCGGCGTGGGTGATCCGGATGCTCTCCTCGTGATCGGGATTGCCCCACGCACCGAACATCATCGCGCCGAGGCAGTAAGGGCTCACCTTGATCCCGGTTCCGCCGAGCGTCCGCATCCGCATGCCTGCCGCCTTCCATCTTCGCGTCTTGTCTTCGGTCTTTGGCCGTGCGAGCCGACCTATTCCCTATTTTATTAGCCAGGAAATTCGGAGGTATGAGTCGGCTCCTGTTCGCTTTGCCGGTCAGTCGCCGGCCGGAGCTACGTAGCAGGTGCCTGCTGCACACCATCTCGGTGACCAGTTCCCGGTACCCGTATTAGTCGAATAGCACGGTCAGCCGATCGCCTTCCGCCGCGAGCACGAGGCCTGGGCCCCATTCGCGGTGCTCCACCCGTTCACCGGGCGAGAAAATCCCGGTCGGCACGACCGGCCGGGACTGACCGGCGTCGCAGTTGTCGCAGCGCCCGCATGCGTCAGATGCCGCCTCGCCGAAGGTACCGCAGCAGGAACCGGCGGCGGCAGTCGGTCATCTCGGCGTACCGACGGATCATCTCCACGCGAGAGCGTTGACGGACCGATGGTGCTGCGCTAGCGTCAGCCCTGGTGGACTGGCCGGACAGCGCATTGACGGTCACCGCATCCAGGCCGCGCGCTCGCAGCGCGTCCGCCTGATCACGTTGCAGCGCCAGCAGCGGAGACACCACGATGGCCGGGCGCCGCCGGCGGCCGCGGAGTCGGCGGCCCGGCGCGCGGACTGGGAGCGCCGCGCCGGGGTGGTGGCCCCCTACCGGGAGTCGGTCGGGATCACCGACGACAAGCAGGCGATCGGGCCGATGCCGCTGGACCGGGCGGAGCCGCGGGAAGCCTGGTGGGCGTCGGTGCGGGAACTGGAGCTACCGGACGAGGCGGCGCTGATGCGCGCCATGGGCCGCGGGGAGCTTGAGGCCCGGGTCGCGGAGTATGAGCGGACGCGGGCCGCCGCGCCGGCGGACGTGTCAAGACGGCTGGACGCGGTGAGCCAGGTGCTGCTGTCCGCGCAGCAACAGGCCCAGGCGGCCCGGCTGACCGGGAACGCCGACATGGAGGTGTCCGCGCAAGCACTCGACGGGGATCTGGCCGGGGAACAGTCAACGCTGCAGGTGAAGCAGGCGGTCCGCGAGGAGTGGGCCGAGGCGTCGGCGCGGCCGCGGCCGTACCCGGCGATGGACCCGGAGGTGCACGCCAAGCTCAAGGCTGAGCAGACCGCGCGGGTCGAGGCGGACCGGCAGGAGCGGATCGAGGCGGCTGCCCGGCAGACCCCGGTGTTTGACGGCGAGATGGCTAACACCGGCATGTTGCGGCTGTAGCCTCTTTCGGAAGACGGCTGCGTGATGTGGGGTCCCTGCCGTGGGCCGACTGGGGGGCCGGGCACACCGCCCGGTCCCTCAGCGGTGTCTTCCCCACATGAAGGGGGACGCGGCGGGGGTGTGTCGCGGTTACGTCTGGGCGTAAAAAAAAACTGACCGCCCGGCGCCGGCCGGGCGGTCAGGGTCAGGGTCAGGTGGATGCGTGCCAGGTGTCGGTGAACGCGGAGTCGACGCCCAGGTTGGACAGCGGCCCGGCGCTGGCCAGCAGGTGAGAGCCGTTCACCATAGCGATGTTGAACGAGTTCCACAGCGGCTCGTCACCGAGGTTGCCGTGCGTGCCGTTACGGGACGTGACCGTGGCGCCCTGGTAGAACACCTGCCCGAAGTCGGCCAGCGGCGCGAAACTGCTGGTGGTCGTGTCGAACGGTGCCTCGGAGATGATCTCGGCGGAGGAGTTCTTGCAGGTGGACCCGGACGGGCACAGTTGGGAGGTGGCGAAGCCGACGTTCTGGGTGATGTCGGTCAGCCCGATCTGGTAATGGTTGGTGGCCGCGTTGAAAAAGATCTGCGTGTTGACCGCATCGCCCGGCCCGAACCCGGTGATGGTGAAGAACACCGGCGGGTTGGGGAGCATCTCGTACCAGACGAAATACTCCGGGGTGGTCGTGTCGCAGGTGGCCAGGACGCCGGTCTGCTCCACGGTGCTGCTGGTGAACCCGTCGAGCCCGGCCCAGAACGAGGCGTCGGTCTCGTTCACGGTGGTGACCCCGGTGCAGTTGATCGACGGGGCGCTAAACGAGGCGTTGACGAACCGCAGCGCGCAGGTGCTGCACGCCTGATCGGCATAGCCTGACCAGTTTCGAGACTGGACCAGGGTTATGTTGCGGGAGTTCCGCCCGATCGTCCGCACCGACCGGGGCATGTGGGTACGGGGTCCGTGGAACGTGGATACGTGGATCAGCGACGTGTTGCCGGTGAACCGCACTCCCGGCGGCGCGGTGCCGACGTGGGCGGCGGTGGCTGCGGGCGAGGCGGGCGTGGCGAGGGCCGGTGCCGATATGCCGAGGACTGCCAGGCACGCGATCGCGACGGCTGCCGCAGGCGCGCGCCACCATCTCGGGAAATGGTTGGACATGTGGGACCCCTTCGGGTGAAACGAACAAGACGGGCCTCAACCTATCTGCGACACGCCGGCGCCGGCTACCGCCCGGCGGCGTGTCGCGGCGGATATGCTGACGGCCCGGTGTGTGCCCTAATAGGGACGTCTTGCCCTACGGTCACCGCGCGCGCCGGGGTGCTGCCCGCCGGTCGAGTATCCGGCGGGCAGCACGTAGTCACAGGGCAATCAGGCCCGGGTCACGGCGGGGGTGCGCGGCGGCCCGCCATGGGGAGCGGGGACCAGACGGGCCACCGGCACCGGCCGGAGGGTAACCCAACCACCAGGTAGGCGGCCGTGGGGTGCCACGACGAGTTCCACCAGTAGTGGTGCCAGCCGATCAGCGTCCCGGTTTGCAGCGCACCGAATGAGGTGTTTGGCCAGATGGTGTTGAACTCGACGTGGCCCGAGCCGAAGAACAGCAGGGCGCCGCGCGGGGCCCCGGCGATGGGGATCCGTCTCAGGCCCGCCCAGGCCAGCATCGAGAAGGTGCTGCGCGCCCAGGTGGGGAACGGCCTGCCGATGTGACGGAACGCGGCGTAGATCAGGCCGGAGCAGTCGTAGCCGTAGGGCCCGACACCGCCGTAAATGTAGGGTTTCCCGGTCTGGGTTTCGGCCCAGTTCAAGGCCGCGTTGGCGTAGTGTTCCGCGGCCGTGATCGACAGCGTCCTCCTGCTGCGCCGGCCGAAGAGCGCGAAAGCCGAGCACATCAGTGGCGATCTGGCGAACCCGGGCCAAGATCTCCGGGCTGCTGTCCATTGCTTCGGCCGTTACGAGGCAGACCCGCGGCGGAGCAGCGCGGCTACTGGCTCGCCGGCCAGCGGGCCGGTGCGGTCCGGCAGCTGCACGACGATCGCGTCCTGGTGGACTGCGGCCCAGACTAGGCCGTCCTCCAGCGGCACCTCGACGCCTATGTCCGACTCGCCGACGAGGAACTCGGTCGGACGGCTCCCGGTCCGGTAGCTCAAGCCGGCGTCGGCGTCCCGGGCCACGTCGGCCGCCACTAGCAGCACCGCGACCTGCTGCTCGGCCAGCTGCTCCGCGACGGCCCCGATGCCGCGAACCGCGGCCGGGCCGGACCCCTCGGCGCGCGAGGCAACCAGATCCCCGACAGCGCTGACGGCCGCGGCGGTGATCTCGTCGAGGGCGGCGCCGATCGTGGAGCTGAGGCGATCGTCGAGGCCATCGGGCTCGCGGCCTCCCGCGATGGTGGTAATCGGTCCGACCGACTCCGGCAGATGACCCTCGACGGCATCGAGAATATGCCGATCACCTGCGCCCAGCACGATGTGCGCACCCACGCTGTCCGCGGCCTCGGACACACGTCCGGCGATGAACTCGGCGGTCCGCTGGCCGCCGCTTTCCGGCTCGCTGTCGGTCACGTGCCGCGGGCCGTGGTGCTGCGCGGGCGGCCTGTCCGGATGAGGATCGCTTTGCGCACCGGGACGCCCGCCCGCGGGGAACCGCTCGGGAGGCAGCTGATCGCCACTGGCGTGCGTGATGATGTCGGCGCCGTCACGGTCTGCCAGTACGACCACATAGGCGGGCCGGCGCGCCGCGGTCGCTGCCACCTCCTGCAGGTGCGGCAGCGGGCCTACCCGCACCGAACTCGCGCCGGCCCCGGGCGGGAGCCACCTCGCGAGCAAAACCTCGCCGTGCGCCGCGACCACGACTCGCGTGCCGCTCATGAGGGCCTTGCCGGCGCCGCTGGGCAGCGCCCGGACAGTGCGCTGATCGGCGCCGAGCTGGCCGGCCTCGCGGGCGGCATCAGCCCAGGCCACATCCCACGCGTACTGTCGGTCAGCCGACGAATCCGGCACCGGGACCGTGGCTGTCACGACGAGGCCGGATGCGGCCGAGCCTGGCTGGAGGGCGCGCAGCCCGGGGTCCAGCTGCAGCCGGCCGAGCCTGAGGAGCGGAAACGTGATCATCGGCTTGTCTGGCATGTTCCTATCACAGCCGGCAGGCGGCGGGCGGGTAACGCCAGGGGTTGTCTTCGGCCACGGCTGACCGCCGTCAGCCGCCCTCTGCAGGTGCGATCTCAGAGAAGATGATGGCTCACCGGCCCTTGTGATTGCCAAAAGCATGTATATAGTTGACTTAGGCAATTAATCGAGGTGACATGAGTGAACCTACTGCCGATGACCTGGCGTCTTCGGGTAACGGGAACGCCGCGGGCGACGCTGCGGTGGCGGCGGTGCGCGGGTTTAACCGGTTCTACACGAACGTGATCGGGCTGCTGCGCGGCAAGTACCTAGACACCCCGTATTCGCTCACCGAAGCCAGGCTGCTCTTCGAGCTGGCGCAACGGGAAGCCAGCGAGGTCACCGACCTGCGGCGCACGGTGGACATCGACCCGGGCTACCTGAGCCGCATCCTGGCCAGGTTCGAGACTGACGGGCTGATCACCAGGCAGCGTTCGGCCGCAGACGCACGCCGCCAGGTCATCCAGCTGACTGGCACCGGGCGTTCGGCCGTCGCGGGCCTCGATGCCCGGTCGGCTGAGCAGACCCGCGACATGCTGACCGGCGTGCGCGACGATGACCGGCGCAGGCTGCTCGATGCCATGCGCGTGATCACCGAGAGCCTCACCGAGTCGCCGCGGCCGCGTGGCTATCTGCTGCGGGCACCCCAGCCGGGCGACATGGGATGGGTGGTGCAGCGGAACGCGGCGGTGTACGCGGCCGAGTTCGGCTGGGACACCTCATACGAGGCCCTCGTGGCGAGGATCGTCGCCGACTACGTGGACAACCGCGACCCGGAGGCCGAAGCGGCCTGGATCGCCGAGGTCGACGGCACGCCGGCCGGCTGCGTGTTCTGCGTGCGCGTGAACGCCACGACCGCGCGGCTGCGGCTGCTGCTCGTGGAGCCCTGGGCCAGGGGTCTCGGGATCGGCTCCCGGCTGGTCGAGGAGGTGCTGCGTTTCGCCCGCCAGGCCGGATACGCCCAGATCACCCTGTGGACCAATGACGTGCTCGCCGACGCGAGGCGGATCTACCAGCGGGCCGGCTTCACCCTGGATATCGAGAGCCACCACCACAGCTTCGGAAAAGATCTGACCGGCCAGAACTGGTCCCGCCGCCTGTAGACGGCGGGACCGGGCGTCACTGACTGGGTGCGGTCCGGTTGTAGGTGAGCAGCACGGCGGCGCCCTTCGGTTCGATTGCGGCGAGCTGAAGGTCGACGACTCCAGACTTCTCATCGAACAGGCGCTCTCCCCCGCCGAGGACGATGGGAAAGACCAGCAGCCGGTACTGATCGATCAGGTCGTGCTCCATCAGCGCACGGACGACGCTGAGACTTCCGATGACGATTATGTCCTGGGTGGCCTTCCGCCGGGTCACCTCCTTGATGAGGTCGTCGGCCAACAGAGTCGAGTTGTCCCATCCGTCCGCACTGTCCAGCGTGCGGGTTGCCACCAATTTGTCGATGGCGTTCATCTTCGCGGAAAATTCGTCGGTCCTGTTTGGCCAGATGTGGCTGAAGAGCTGCCAGGTCTGGCGTCCGAGGAGGAGGGCGCCGGTGGTCAGTGTCTCGCCCAGGCCGAACTTGTCGCCGGCGACGGCTTCGGGGCCGTACCGGAAGGCCCAGCCACCGTGTTCGGATCCACCGGAGCCATCCGGGTCCTGCATCACTCCGTCCAGCGAAACGAACTCGATGACGATGACTTTGGGCATGACGACCTCCTTGGGGTGTGGTTTTCGTCATGTCTACGAACACGAGGCGGCGATGGGGACAGGCGTCACCGCCGGACGTTAATGAGCTGCTCGGCCGCGGCGCAGACCTCGGCGGCCAGCGGTGAGGCGGTGCCGATGAAGGTACCGAGGGTGGGCGTTCCGGATCGGACGGCGGCGGCCAGGGCGCCCCTGTTGAGTGGGCTGGGGCTGTTGAGCGGGCTGGGGTCGGTGCTCATCCGCCTGATCCTAGGATCCGGTCGCCACGGGACGGGCTGGGTCGGCGACCCAGTTGGACCAGGAGCCGACGTAGAGCGCGGCCGGGAGGCCGGCCAGCGTGAGGGCGAGGACCTCGTGGGCCGCGGTGACACCCGAGCCGCAGTAGGCGCCGATCGCTGCTCCGCCCGGCGTGCCCGCGCCCGGTACGGCTCCCAGGGCAGCGAACCTGGCCGCGAGTTCCGCGGCGCCGGAGAAGGTGCCGTCGGCGTTCACGTTGCCGACGGTGGGCGCGCTGACCGCGCCGGGAATGTGGCCGGCCACCGGGTCGACCGGTTCCACCTCACCCCGGTAGCGCTCCCCCGCCCTCGCATCGAGCAGCAGCCCGGTCCGCGCCACCGCCTGCGCGCCCGCCGCGTCGAGCACCGGCATGCCACCGGGCCGCGCGGTGAAGTCGCCGGGCGCAGGCGCGGGCTCGGCCGTGGTCACCGCGTGACCGGCGCTCACCCAGGCCCGGTAGCCGCCGTCGAGAACCCTGACGTCCTCGTGCCCGAAGTAGCGCAGCGTCCACCAGCCGCGGGCGGCGCTCGTGGCATCCCCGTCGTCGTACACGACGACCGGGCGATGCTGGCTCACCCCGGCCACGCGCATCGCGGCCTGGAACGCCGCCGCGTCCGGCAGCGGGTGGCGCCCGGCGACACCGGGCGGCCCGGCCAGGTCCCGGTCCAGGTCGGTGAAGACCGCGCCCGGCAGGTGGCCTTCGCGGTAGCTGTCGATGCCCGGCGGCCCGCCAAGCCGCCACCGCACGTCGAGGAGAACCGGCGCCGGATCCTTCGCCAGGTCTGCGGCGAGCGCCCCAGCGCTGACCAGCAGGGTGCTGACCAGCGGGCCGCCCCGATCCGTCATGTCGCGGTGAAGGTGAGCGCGGGCACGAACTGCTCGGCCGCGGTGAGCGAGCCGTGCATGCCGAACAGCGCGGACTCCCTCGGCTCGGCCTTGGTGGCCACGATGGCGAAGGATCCCGCCGGGGCGACCACGACGTCGCCGATCCGGTCGGCCATGCCCGCGTCCACCGGACCGAACCAGCCTTCCTTGATGGCTTCTTCCCTGGACAGCACCCAGGCGCGGTCGCCGAGCGCCCCGCGCCAGGTGGCCAGGACGTCCGCGCCGGCACCGCGCCGCGCGTACAGGTGCCTGGCCCGCGGCTCGCCGCCGAGCAGGGCCACCCCGGCGCGGAGCTCTGGCGTCGCGTCCACGTCGAACTTGTCGTCGGGGCCGACGTCCACCATGCCGTGGTCCGCCGTCACGTACAGGCAGGTCCCGGAGGGTAGCGCGCCGGCCAGCTGTTCGGCCAGCTTGTCCACGTGAGCCAGCTGGTTGTACCAGGCATCGGAACCGACCCCGAACACGTGCCCGGTGTTGTCGAGGTCCCCGTGGTACACGCTCACCAGCGCGCGCCCGTTCTCCCAGATGGCCGCGGCGCCCTGCGCGGCCAGGGCGCCCATGCTGTCGGCCGACCAGAAGTCCGCGCCGCGCATGGTGGCCACCGTCAGGCCGCTGCCGCGGAACGAGCCCTGCGCGACGTGCACGGCCGCGATGCCCGCGGCGGTGGCCCGTTCGTAGATCGTGGGCAGCGGCTGCCACTGGCGAGGATCGACCCTGGAGTCCCAGCGCAGTCCGTTCAGCAGGCGGTTCTCGCCCGGGATCAGGACCTGGTAGCCGAGGAGGCCGTGCTGGCCGGGCGGGCGCCCGGTGCAGATCGAGCCGAGGCTCGTGACCGTGGTGGCCGGGAATCCGGCCGTGATGGGCCTGGAGTTGAGCGCGAGTTCGGACAGGAACGGCGCGACAGCGGGATGAGCGCGCAGCAGTTCCCAGCCCAGCCCGTCCACGATCAGCAGGCACGCGCGTTGCGCGGGCGTGAGGCCGAGGACGTTCTGCGACTCCGGCGCTTCCGGGTCAAGGGACGCGAGTATCGACGACGTCAGGTCCGCGAGGGTCGCGGCCCCGTAGGACGGCACGGTCGGCGGGTGTCTCGGCTCGGGCGTCATGCGGGAATCCTCACCTGCTACTCGTGGGTGCCACTCAGCATCTTGCCTCAGCATCTTGCCTTAGCATCTTGCCGGAACATGGTGCCACTGGGCGGGTGGCAGCGGCAAAACGGACCTTAAGCTACCACCTACCGGGTCCTCAGCTGCCGCCGACCGCGGTGGCGTCGGACAGCTCCCGCGCGAAACTCAGCAGCTGCCGCACGGCATCCTCGCCGTCGGCGGCCTGGCTGACCCGCAGCGAGAAGTCATCGGCCGTGATCGTGCCCAGGTAGCCGTGATCAGCCTCGCAGCTCTCGTCGCCGCAGTGCGCGGGCTCGAGCTCCAGGTGGGAAAGGACATTCCAGCCGATGGTCAGCATGACCTCCGACGGCATCGTGACGCCCGGCACGTAGGCCGCCGGGTCGGGCACCACGCGGCTGAGGGCCACAGATGAAATCTTGGCGAACCGGATCGCCTCCGTGCTCGTCTCCGCCCGCGGCCGGCTGTCGGGATCGTCGGCTGGATGCTCGTCGGTGTGCGAATACACCAGGCGGGTCGGGGTGAGCGCCAGCACGGTCATGTGCCGGCGCACCTCCATGCCCGGGTCGAAGATCGCGTCGTGGTGGACGACGTAGGCCGTGACTGGTTCCGATCCGAGCGCCGAGGCGACCGCGTCGGACACCAGGCCCGGGTAATAGCCGCTGCGCTCGATCGCGGCCCGCAGGCCATCGGTCAGGACTCGCGTTTCCCTCATGCCCCCATCCTGCACCGTCCGGCTGGGTGCTTTACGCACCGGAGCGAATCTAGCCGACCTCGGGCGCACCCGGCGGCGCGACGCCGGCGAGGTGCAGGACGCGCTCTTCGTGCGGTTCGGGCATGGCCATGGCGCTCGCCCCCGGAGCGGGCTTGGGTTTGCGCGGCTTCCTCGGCCCAGACCCGCCGCCGCGGCCCTTGTACACGATCAGGCCGTTCACCGGGTCGGGCACGCCATCGAGGGCCGAACGGACCGCCGGGAGGCCCCGGAATACCTCCCACTGCTCGTCGGAGTCGAAGAGCACCTCGAACACGACGCCGTAGCGATGCTCATGCCACGCCCAGGAGATGGCGCCGTGGGTGACCGCCGCCTCGGTGAGCTCGTCCTGGTAGGAGTCCTTCCAGCGACGAGCGGGCAGCGCGCTCGCGTCGAAGACCTCGATTGACCACCACTCGGACACGCCTATGCCACCGCCATCCGGTTGCGTTCTCGCCCCTGCTTAAGATAGTACGTCTTTGGGCGGCCTGCCGATAGGCTCCTTCCGCGGCGAGCTGGAGGGGCGCGGCGCAGCCTGGACTGAGGAGCGAGGAACGAGCGACGAGGGAAGGCGGCGCCTAAAGGCGCCCCGGAAGCGAGCGAGAGACACCGCATGAGAAGGCTCGGCGCTGGCCTGAGGCTGTCGGTGACGCTGCTTACCGTGATCCCGTGGCGGGAGGCCGGTCCGCCCTCCTCGTCACGGCCCGACGCCCCGGCCCCGGCGCCGGGCGTCGTGGCCGCCGCGATGGCATGGGCGCCGGCCGTGGGGCTCCTGCTCGGCGTCATCGCCGCGGCCGTGCTGGTCGCGGTGGATCATCCGCTCGGGGCGGGCCCGCTGACCGGAGCGGCGCTGGCAGTGGCCTCGCTCGCCCTGCTCAGCCGGGGGCTTCATCTGGACGGGCTGGCCGACATGGCCGACGGCCTCGGCAGCGGCAAGCCCGCGCCCGCCGCGCTGGACATCATGCGCCGCTCTGACATCGGGCCGCTCGGCACCGTCACGCTCATCTTGACCCTGCTCATCCAGGTCGCGGCGGTCAGCCAGGCGGAATCGGCCGGCCACGGCCGGGGACCCGCAGCGCTTATCACCGCGGTGGTCACCGGCAGGCTCGCCCTGACCTGGGCCTGCCGCCGGGGCGTGAGCGCGGCCCGGCCGGACGGGCTCGGCGCGCTCGTGGCGGGCTCGGTGCGCCCCGCGATCCCGGCTTTGACCACCCTGGCCACGCTGGCCGTGGCGGTCGCGGCGGTGGTGATCTCCGCGACCGTCATCGGCGAGCCGCTCGGCTGGACGCTCCCGCTCGCCGTCGTGGCCGGCCTGGGCGCCGCCTTCGGCGTGGAGCGACACGCGGTGCGCCGGCTGGGCGGTATCACGGGCGACATCCTCGGCGCGCTGGCCGAGGTGGCGACCACCGTCGCCCTGGTGGTGGCCGCCATGGGCCCGCCGGCCTAACTCGGCTGGATCCGCGGATCAGCGATGGACGTGTTTCAATTGCGAAAAGACCGCGGATCTTGCCAGCCGACCGCCGCGGCTTTACCGAAGACCCCGAGCCTGGAACCGCCGATGCCGTCGACGCATGAAGTATTCAACCAGCCACCCGCGCTGACCGGGTACGACGTCGCCGACGATCCGGCGATGCTGAGCGCGCTGCGCCGCGAGGGCGCCGGCTGGGCCGAGGACAGCGTTCATGAACTCGGCCGCCTGGCCGGCTCGGCGCGGGTGCAAGAGCAGGGCCGTCAGGCCAACGAGAACCCGCCGAAGCTGCGCACGCATGACCGCTTCGGGAACCGGGTCGACGAGGTGGAGTTCCACCCGGCCTGGCATGAGCTGATGACCGTGGCGGTGCGGCACGGCCTGCACGCCGCGCCGTGGCGGGACACCCGGCCCGGAGCGCACGTGGCCCGGGCGGCGGGCTTCTATGTCTGGGGCGCGGCCGACGCCGGGCACTGCTGCCCGGTCTCGATGACCTATGCCATCGTGCCCGCGCTCCGGCACGCGGCCAGCCTCGCCGAGCGTTTCGAGCCGCTGCTCGCGGCCCGCGATTACGACTTCGGCCTGCGGCCGCCCGAGACCAAGCGCGGCCTGCTGGCCGGCATGTCGATGACCGAGAAGCAGGGTGGGTCCGATGTCCGGGCGAACACCACCCGCGCCGTTCCGGCCGGCGAGGGGAGCTACCTGCTGTCCGGGCACAAGTGGTTCACCTCGGCGCCGATGGGCGACCTGTTCATGGTGCTGGCCCAGGCGCCCGGCGGGTTGTCCTGCTTCCTGCTGCCCCGGGTCCGGCCGGACGGCACCAGGAACGGCATGCGCCTGCAGCGCCTGAAGGACAAGCTCGGCAACAGGTCGAACGCATCGGCGGAGGTCGAGTACGACGAGGCCCTGGCCTGGCTGGTCGGCGAGGAAGGCCGCGGCGTCCGCACCATCATCGAGATGGTGAACATGACCCGGCTCGATTGCGTGCTGGGGACGGCCACCGGAATGCGCACCGGTGTCACGATCGCCGCGCACCACGCCGCCCACCGGACGGTCTTCGGCCGGAAGCTGGCCGACCAGCCGCTGATGGCCAGCGTGCTGGCGGACCTCGCGATCGAGTCGGAGGCGACCACGATGGCGGCGTTCCGGCTGGCCGGCGCGACCGACCGCGCGGTACGCGGTGATGAGCAGGAGGCCGCCTTCCGCCGCCTGGCGCTGGCGGCGACCAAGTACTGGGTGTGCAAGCGCGCCCCCGCGCACGCCGCCGAAGCCCTCGAGTGCCTGGGCGGCAACGGCTACGTGGAGGAATCGGGCCTGCCGCGGCTATACCGCGAGGCTCCGCTGGCGTCCATCTGGGAGGGTTCGGGCAACGTCGCCGCGCTCGACGCGCTTCGCGCCCTGACCAGGCAGCCCGAGTCGGCCGAGGCGTTCTTCGCCGAACTCGATCAGGCGGCCGGAGCGGACAGCCGGCTGGATCAGGCGGTCGTCCGGTTGCGCAAGGAACTCAGTGACCCCTCCGAAGCCCGCGCCCGCCATCTCGCCGAGGCCATGGCCCTCGCTCTCCAGGGCGCCCTGCTCGTCCGGTACGGCGACCCCGCCGTGGCCGACGCGTTCGCCGGGTCCCGGCTGGCCGACGACAGCGGATCCGGGGGGTTTCTGAGATCGTTGGGTTGGGGCCGCGCCTTCGGCACCCTCCCCTCCGGTGCCGACACCGCGGCTATCGTCGAGCGCGCCACGCCGGGGATCCGCGCCGGGTGAGCCGGTGACCAAGCGTCCTGGCCCGCCCCTGATAGACCGCTGAAGCCGGGTCCCTGGGGACCCGGCTTCTTGAGAGTTTCGCCTGGAAACAACGACCAGGCCCCTGGAGTGCCGTGACCTTCTATGGCCTTCGGCTCATCTATGGCCTTCGGCTCAGAAGGTCACGGCACTGAAGGGAAAGTCGTGGTACCGAAGTCACGAGCAACCAAAACCCACGGAGAGACCCCCCCGGTTTAGTGCATTGCGCACATGGGCCTCTCATCCGATTAGGAGCCGCCACGGCGAACCGTGCTGCGGCACTAGTTCCCCGTTGCCGCCCGGAACCTGACAACCAATTCGGCCGGCACGCGGCCACGGTCCTTGACCTCGATGCCCTGCGCCTTGGCCCATTCACGAACCTCGGTGGTGTTGAGCCCGCTTGCCGCCGCCCGGCGCCCGGTCCGCGCCGGCCGGCGAGCAGTGCCACTACTGCGCCGCGCGGCTTCGACGTACCGGGACAGCGCCTTACGAAGCGCCTCGGCGTGCTGCGCGTTCAGATCGATCTCGTACTCGGCACCATCCAGCGCAAAGCGGACGGTACCCTCTGCCTCACTGCCATCGATGTCATCGATGAACAGGGTTTGTATCTTCTGAGCCACGTGTACTCCGTTCCACTCGTTGAATAGTGCATAAGCGTAGACGATCAACACCCGATAAGTTGCGGCAGCCCCCCAATTTACATTGCGCGCCGTTCGCGGAACGTTGACCGCTACCTCCCGATGAAGTGGCGGACCGCGGAAGAAGTCACCAACGGTGCGCGGCCGCACACCTAAAGCAGGTAGCGGAGTGCGAGCCGGGCTGCACTCCGCTACCTTATGAAACCGTTTGCCGTCATTTCCGTCATGAGCGAAAACCGGTCAGCGTGCTTGACCGGCGTTCGCATTGCCCGGCCGCTTGTCTTAAGGTCCGGGGAGCAAGCCTGGTATGCAGGCTGCCGTGGCGGGCGGCACATTACCGGGGTACCCGTGATGCACGTGCAGCGGCTTCTCGTTTCGCTGAGCCGAACGCTCAGGATTCTCCCAGCCCTGGCGAAAAGGACGATGGTTCATTGATACCGCGGTAGCGGCACATAGCTGCCGGCACCTGGCCCGCCGAGTCGACAAAGCGACACGACGGACGAGGTCAGGAGCGGGCCCGCCGCGCCTCCGGCGCAGGTGCGGACCACCTCCGGCGCTCTCCGCCCGCGGCCAGCGAGCACGGGCTACGCCGCATAGACGTCTTCGGGGAGATATCCGATCCGCTTAAGAAGCAGGAACTGATCCTGTATCGTCGAGTTTTCCGCCACCTTGTCGTCTTCGAACCGCCAGACGGCAAAGTCACGCACTTGCGTCGGCTTGCCAGTAGCCTCGACGCCGCCATATGAGGTGGTATGCGTTCCGCGCCAAACAAGCCGCGTCACGATTTTATCGCCGGCTGAGAACATATCCTCGATGCTTGTGGTCAGATCGGGGAAGCTCGCCAGTCGCTCTTGTATCCTGCGTTTCGGTCCGGCCACGCCGACGAGGCCTCCATTGGTTCTGACGTTCCCGCTGAAGAGGTCGTCGGCCAGCGCGATATTTCCTGTCCATCCCTCCGCGAACCACCGGCGGGCCCTGTTCAGCTAGCGTTCACTATCGGTCATGCCCTTTCCTGCCTGGTAACCGTTCGAGGGCGCGGATAGCGGATCCACGCCGCGTCGGAGGCTCTGCCTGCCTGGCGCTTTTGCCGGCGGCTCTTTCTGGCGCGCGCACCTTCGGGCGGCATCGCCCCTTTACCTCCGCGGGCAGCCGGGAAAACCGCGGGCGCCTTGATGGCTCCCTACGGGCCCCGAACTTCCTGCCACGTCCGGCCGCTCCGGACGCTGGCCGGCCGTTCCGTCACGATGTCCGACCCGGGGCGCGCGTCCTCGTCGCGGACCTTTATGAGGATCCAACGCTGCGCACCGGTCCGCGTCAGCGCGAAGCCGCCGGACAGCTTGCGGCCGTGCAGGATGAACGACACGTGCCCCGGCTCATCCCGGACGATCTCGGCGGTCCCCTCGTCCCATATGATCACCGCGCCGCTGCCACGCCGCTGGCCCTCGTGAACGCCCTCGAACTCGCCCGCCGACAGGGTATGGTCTTCGACCGGCACGGCCAGCCGCCGGACCCCCGGGTCGAGCGAAGGCCCTTTGGGCACCGCCCACGAGCGCAGCACCTCGCCCGACTGCAGGCGGAAGTCGAAATGCAGCGTCGTCGCGTCGTGCAGCTGAACGACGAAGCGAGGCAAGGCGGCCACGGCCCCAGTATGTTCCCGGTCACTGGCCAGCGCGGCCCGGAGTCCGATGTAGTCCGGCAGACATCGCGAACCCGGCCCCTGGAGTGGGCCGGCGTTGCCCGTCGGCCGCGGGGGCTGCTTGGATCGGGGGCATGAGCGAGACCGCCGATCCTCCGGTCGGCCAGTTGCGCACGCTGGTCACCGATCACATCCGCGCCGGGCGGTGGGCCGAGTTGGTCGCGCTGGAGCCGGCCCTGCGGGCGGACACCGAGTACTGGCCCAGCTGGTGGATGGCCACGTGCGCCATAGGCCGGTGGCACGAAGGACGCGCGGACGCCCGCGACCTGCTCGAGGAGTGCATCGCCTTGGGGTTCCACGACATGGAGCCGTTCGGGACGCTGTTTGACAACTCGTTCGGCACCGAGGAGGACTGGCCGGCGCTGCGCGCCCGGATCGAGGCCAACGCCCAGCTGCCGCCGGTCGCGCTGGTCCGCTGGCCGTGCTCCCGGCCGATCCTGCCGCTCGGCCTGTCCCGGCTCGACGCCCCCGGAGCGGCCCGGCTGGCGGCCCGGCTGCCGCAGCCGCAGGCCAGCGCTCTGGCCACGGCGGAGATGCTGCTCGGATGGGTGACTGACCGGTGGCGTCACAGCGGAGGCAGCCATGACGCCCCACAAGATGCGAACGTCGTGCTCGATCGCGTCGAGCGCGGCGAACGGTTCGCCGGCGCCGAGTACACGGTGGTGCTGACCCAGGCGCTGAACGCCGTGCAGATCCCGGCCCGCCCGATCAGCTTGTTCCGGCTGGACTACCACGTGGGCCCGGGCACGGCTCACGCCGCCACCGAGGCCTGGGTCGACGACCTCGGCAAGTGGGCACTGCTCGACGGGCAGAACGGCGCCGTGTGGCGTGACGCGGCCGGGGTGCCACTCAGCGTCCTGGAGTTGCAGCAGAGATACCTCATCGGTGACCAGCCGGAGTATTCCGGCCGCGGGCAGAACTTCGACGCCAGCGACGCGGCCGAATGGTTCAAGTACTTCTACGCCGCCACCGTGACCGGCGCCCTGGCCTGGTCGCCCGAACCCTACGTGCCGGTCAGGGAGGGCACCACCGTCATCGCCAGCCAGCGGCTCATCGAGGCAACCGCCAACGTGGCCCCCGACCTGGCCGCGATCAGCACCGGCGTGGCCGACCACCAGGGCCCGGCGCTGATGTTCAGCACCGATCACCCGTACGCCACCGGATTCCAGGTGACGGACGCCGACGGCCGGACCACCGGCCTGGATCCCGGCCAGCCGTTCCGCTTCGCCCGGGAGGAGGGAGAACACGACCTGACCGTGGCGATCAAGACCCGCTACGGCACCCTGACACCCCAGCAGCTGGTGTACGTCGTCAACTGACCAGCCCGGAGCCCATGACGGCCGGGCACGCTCGCCTGCCGACCCGGCCGGGCGTACGCTCGACATGGCCGTGATTTGGCGGCGGCCGGCCACGCCAGATCCGCACTGACCGGGGAGTCGGTTATGGGCATCCTTTCCTGGTTCCGTTCTCTCAGGTCTCCGGACATCCCGGACGAGCAGCACAGCCTGCTACGCCTGCGCTACGAGGACCCGGACTTCGAGGAGACCGAGGACGCCGCGGCCGCGGACGTCGCCGCGGTGGAAGAGGACGACAAGTACTTCGGGAGGGACGCCCCCGCCAACAAGGACGAGCTCTGAACTCGCGCCGATGATCGCGCGGCGGCGTCAGGCCTGGCGCGCGATGATGTTGTACAGGTCGGCCGGGCTGATCAGGTTCGGGTCCTTGCGGCCCGCCTCGAGATAAATGCCCGCATAGGCGTAGCAGTCCGCGACCAGCGCCGAGGATACCCGCCAGTGATCTGCCTTGAAGACGGGATCGAGTTCGGTGCCGTTGCGGATCTTCAGCACCTTCAGGGCGAAACCGACGTATGCCGGGTAGTCATACGGGCATCCCACCAGGGCGCGCGCTCGTGCGCAGATCCTGGCGCGCTGAGCGCCGGTCAGCGGAAAGCGCGCATTCCACACCGCGTCGGGATGTGAGGCCGCCGAGGAAACCCTCCCGACCGGCGGCGCGGCCTCGACGATCTGCCCGTTGCCCACGTACACGAAGGCGTGCCCGGCCCACGATTCGGTCGCGTGCCTGATGAGGTCGCCGGTGATTCCACCGCTGTGGCTCACGCCGAAACAGCCGGGCAGGACCTCGTCCCCGTTGGCCGCGACGTACGGAGCCAGCCTCGACCGTGCGGGCGAGACCGGGATAGCGGTAATGGTCATCGGATCCCCAATCGTGGCGATATGACCGGGACTTTACCCGGCCCCTACCACCGCAGAGTGCCTAGGGCCGCCGCTGATACATCGCGATGTGAGTCGCCTGCTTTGCGCCGGCCTATCCGCATCGCGAGCCGATAGTTACGATGTAGGCGTGCGCGCCGACCGCGCTCGCACGGGCGCGGGCGGCGCGCAACCCGGCTCGTTCGGGTCAAAAAGAATTCATGGCGCGGCCATTTAGTTACTTACGGTGTAAAGCAGCCGCGGGTTTGCTTGCAGGATGTAACGAGGCTAGCGTTCCAGCATGGCAGCGGACGGGCGACGGCATGTAATCGCGATCGGCGGCGGCATGCGCGTTCCCAGTGGCCAGGTGCCTGTGCACATGGCCTACGCGCTGCGGCTGACCGGCCGGCCCGCGCCCCGGCTGTGCGTGCTGAACACGGCGGGCGGCGACGACCCGCGGTGGGCGCTGACGATGTACGACCGCTTCGCCGGGCACCCGGCCAAGCTGAGCCACCTGGCCCTGTTCCCGATGCCGAACGTCGCCGACCCCGAGGACCTGCTGCTGTCCCAGGACGTCATCTTCGTCGGCGGCGGCAGCGTGGCGAACATGCTGGCCGTGTGGCGGGTGCACGGGCTCGACGTGATCCTGCGCAAGGCCTGGCAGGCGGGCATAGTGCTGGCCGGGTCGAGCGCCGGGGCGATCTGCTGGTTCGAAGGCGGGACCACGGATTCGTTCGGCCGTGAGCTGCGCGCGTTTACCGACGGGCTCGGGCTGCTGGCGGGCAGCTACTGCCCGCACTACGACTCGGAACCCGGCCGGCGGCCGCTGTACCACCGGCTGATCACGGACGGCACGCTGTCCGGCGGCATCGCGTGCGACGACGGCGCGGCGGCGCACTTCACCGACGACACGCTGACCGAGCTGATCGCGGACCGGCCGGGCGCGAGCGCGTACCGGGTGGAAGCCGGGATCACCGAGACGCGACTCGACACGCGCTTCCTGGGCGAGGGCGCCTGAGCTTCCCGGGCGAGAGCGTTCCCGGGCGAGAGCGGGGACGCCGTTCTCCACCCACGGGTAGAGCGGAGGTTCTACCCGTGGCCTGACGCGCGGCCGGCCCGGAACCGGGACGATCGAGCCATGAATAAGCCACAGGTAGTGACCGTGCGAGGTCTACGCAAGTCGTACGGGACCAGGGTGGTGGTGGACGGGCTGGACCTCGACGTCCCCGCCGGTGAGATCGTCGGCCTGATCGGCGCCAACGGCGCCGGGAAGACGACGACTGTCGAATGCGTCCAGGGGCTGCGCAAGCCCGACTCCGGGCAGCTGAGGGTGCTCGGCTTCGACCCGGTGACGCAGGCCGGACAGCTGCGGCCGCTGGTGGGCAGCCAGCTCCAGCATTCCGCGCTGCCCGACCGATTGCGGGTGGCCGAGGCGCTCGACCTGTTCAGCACCGCACGGGCCCGTGACGGCAGCGAGTTGCTCGAGCAGTTCGGGCTGGCCGAACGGCGGCGTTCGGTGTTCTCGTCGCTATCCGGCGGCGAGCGGCAGCGGCTGTTCCTCATCCTCGCCCTGCTCAACCGGCCCCAGCTGGTGATCCTCGACGAGCTGACCCAGGGCCTGGACCCGGCGGCGCGGCGCAACGTCTGGGCCGCGGTCCGCCAGCTGAACGACGAGGGCACCACCGTGCTGCTCGTGACCCACGAGATGGACGAGGCCGAGGCGCTATGCGGCCAGGTCGTGGTGATGCGCGCGGGTCACGTCATCGACGCGGGGGCGCCGGCGGACCTGGTGGAACGGCACGCGAGCATGGCCGTGATCCGCTTCAGCAGGCCGGATCCGCCCGTGCAGCTGCTGGACCAGATCCGCCGGCTTGACGGCGTGCGGGAGGTGTCACGGGCGGGGGGCCGGATCACCGTGCGCGGCCACCGGCGCATCATCGCCTACGTCGGCGCCACCCTGGTGCAATGGGAACCGGTGCCCGCCGACCTTAGCGTCTACGTCCCCAGCCTGGAGGACGCCCTGCTCGGCCTGCTCAACGGTGATCAACATGATCAACCTGAGCAAGGTAAGCCTGCCGCAGTTACACCTGAACTCATTGGAGGACGGCGATGAGCACCGCCGTGGGAAGGCTCGTCCGGGCCGAGCTCAAGCTGATGACACGCGATCCGCTCGTGCTGACGTTCGTGTTCGCGTTCCCGATCGTGACCATGCTGATCATCGGCGGCGCGTTCGGCACCGCCCCGAACAACCCCGGTTTCGACTATGTCAACCCCGCGCACTGGTACGTGGCGTCGTACCTCACCGTGGTGATCGCCGCGACCGGGCTGGTGATGCTGCCGGTCCACCTGGCGTCCTACCGTGAGCGCGGCGTGCTCCGCCGCTTCGCGGCCGCCGGCTTCCCGCGCTGGTCGTTCGCGATCGCGCAGCTCATCGTCGGGCTGCTGACCACCGCGGTGGCTTGCGCGCTGCTGCTGATCGTAGCCGCGCCGGTGTACGGCGTCCCGGCCGTCCACGACGCATGGCGGGTGGCGGTCGCCCTGCCGCTCGGCGCGGTCGCCTTCGTGAGCATCGGCGTGCTGCTCGGCTCGCTGCTGCCTTCCGCCCGGGCCGCACAGGCCGTCGGGCTGCTGATCTTCTTCCCGTCCTTCCTGCTCGGCGCGGGCGGGCCGCCGCCGCACGTGATGGGCTCCGTGGTCCGCCAGGTCGCGGGTCCGCTGCCGCTGACGCTGCTGACCAACGCGGTGCGCGCGCCCTGGTTCGGCCTCGGGCCGGCCACCGGGTCGCTGATCGCGGTCGCGGTGCTGGCGGTGGCGGCTTCGGTCCTCGCGGCTCGCCGCACCGTGCTGTGACGCGCCGCTCCATGACCCGAGCAGTCCCGTGATACGTCCTGTCCTGCGATACGGCCGCCCGTCACCGGGCGGCCGTAGAATCCGCGGCATGAGCGGCGACCTGGACCGGGCCGGTTTCGCGGAGTTCCTGACGGCGCGGACGAGATGGATCGCCGTCGCAGCGTTCGCCGCCGTCACCGCGGTCGCAGTCGCCCCGCTGACACCCGGCGCACCCGTCGCGGCGGCCGCGGCCGTGGTCGCCGTCGGCGCGGCCGCGCTGCTGGTGCAGCGGCGGCAGCCGCAGTTGCTCTACGCCGCGATCGCGACCGCCGGGATCGCGGTTCTCGCGGACGGCCGGTCGAACAACATCGGCTGGATGGCGGTGTGCCTGCTCGCGACCTGGTGCGTGCTGATCGACAGCCGCCTTGAGGGCCTGACGTACTGGGCCGGGGCGATGATCATGTTCGCGGTCGAGTGGCTGTGGGTCCGGCCCGATCCAGGCTGGGGCGCGTGGCTGGCCGGCGTCACCGTCAGCGCCGCGTTCGGCCTGCTGATCAGGCACGAGAGAGACCTGCTCAGGCAGTTGCGCCAGGCCCAGTCTGGCCTGGCCGAGCAGGCGAAAACGCAGGAACGCAACCGCATCGCCCGGGAAATGCACGACGTCATCGGGCACACCCTGACCGTTTCCCTGCTGCACGTGCAGAGCGCCCGGCTGGCCGTGGAGCACGATCCGGCTGACGCCGCGCGTGCCCTGGCCGAAGCCGAGCGGCTCGGCCGCGAGTGCCTGGCCGAAGTCCGCACCACGGTCGGGATGCTCCGCCAGGACGGCCCAGCGGACGGCCCAGCGCCTGGCGGCGCCAGGACCGCGCCGCTGCCGGGCGCCGACGGCCTGCCCGCGCTCGTGGAACAGTTCCGGTCCGCGGGCGCCGACGTCAGCCTCACGGTCGAGGGCGATACCGGCGGGCTGCCCGCCACCACCGGCCTGGCCATGTACCGCATCTTGCAGGAGGCGCTGACCAACGCGGTCAAGCACGCGCCCGGATCGCCGACCGCGGTCCGGCTGACCGTCGGCACGGACGCGGTGACGCTGACCGCGGACAGCCAGGCCGTACCGGGCGCCGGAACCGGGCTGGGCGTGGTCAGCATGCGGGAGCGCGCCGAGTCACTAGGCGGCACCTGCGAGGCCGGCCCCGGCGGCCGCGGCTGGCTGGTCCACGCCGTGCTCCCCCTCGACGCCGGCCTGCGAGCGGCGCGATGATCCGCGACGGCGCCATGACACAGGTGGCGCCGTGATCCGGGTGCTGCTCGTGGATGACCAGGAACTGGTCAGGACGGGGCTTCGCGGCATCCTGCGCGGCCGGTTCGGCTTCGATGTCGTGGGTGAGTGCGCCGACGGCGGCGAGGTCATCGCCGCCGTGGACGCCCTGGCGCCCGACGTGGTGCTGATGGACGTGCGGATGCCCGCGGTAGACGGCGTGCAGGCCACAGTCCAGCTGAAGCGCCGCGACGGCAGCCCGCCCGTGCTGGCCCTGACCACTTTCGATGACGAGGAGGCGCTGGCCGGCATGCTGCGGGCCGGCGCGTCCGGATTCGTCCTGAAGGGCGTGCCCGCCGAGGACCTGCAGCGGGCGGTGCGGGTGGTTGCCGAGGGCGGCGCCTGGCTCGACCCGGCCATCACCGCCCGGGTGCTGGCCGTCTACCGGTCGGCCCCGGCCCAGAAACCACCCGGCGCCGTGAATGCCGGCCAGGACAAGGACCTGGACGCGCTGACCAGCCGCGAGCTCGAGGTGCTCGCGCTCATCGGCCGGGGCAAGACCAACGCAGAGATCGCCGCCGAGCTATTCGTCAGCGAGGGCACGGTCAAGACGCACATCAACCACCTGTTCACCAAGCTGCGGCTGCGCGACCGGGCCGCGGCCGTGGTCTTCGCCTTCGACCACGGCCTCGTCACCCGGGACTAGGCCTTCCGAGCTAGGGCTTGGGTCCGGCGGTGGCGCGGCGCAGGGACCAGCCCAGCGCACCGAAGATGCACACGGGCAGCAGCCACCAGGCGTTGACTCCGGCCGCGTGCACGAGCAGCGCGGTCAGCGCGAGAGCCGCCACCACGACAGCCGCGACGCGCCAGTCGTCGCCGATGACGAAGTCGTACCAGAACGCACCGATCGACTTGAGCCGCTTCATGAGTTGGCCACCTCCTCAGACGGATGTACGGCCGGCGCCGACGACGGCCCGCTGCCCCGGCGCTGCCTCAGCAGGACCGTATAGGCGAGCGAGACCAGCGCGACCAGGGGAACGAGCACGAGCAGGGCCGCGTCGGTGCCAGGCCAGGAAACCCCGGCGCCTTCGGCCCCCCAGAAGATGCCGAACGACGTCAGCATGATCCCCACGACGAACTTCATCGCGTTCTCCGGCACCCTCGCCAGCGGCGCCCGGACCACGACACCGGTCACCACGACCAAAATCACTGCCGCGGCCGCACCGATCACCGCGGCGCCCACGTTGCGCTGGTTGGCGCCGAACGTGATCACGATGAACACGACCTCCAGGCCTTCGAGAAGCACGCCCTTGAACGACAGGGTGAACGCATACCAGTCGTTGACCCCGCGCCGCGAGGAGACCGTCGCGGCCTTCGCGGCCTCAACCTCGCGCAGGTAGGCACTCGCCTCGTCGTGCAGGGACTTGTAGCCGGTGGCGCGCAGGATGGCCTTGCGCAGCCACTGCAGCCCGAATATCGCGAGCAGGGCGCCGACGACGAGCCTGAGCGCCGGCAGCGGCAGTAGCGTGATCGTCGGCCCGAGCGCGGCCACGATCGCGGCCAGCGCGATCAGGGCCACCGCCATGCCCTGGAAGGTCGAGCGCCACTCCCGGGTCAGGCCGGCCGCGAGCACGATCGTCAGCGCTTCGATCGCCTCCACCACGCAGGCGACGAAGACGGTCAGGATGAGGGGAAGCGCAGTCACAGGGCCTCCTTTAGCACGGGGCCTCCACTAGGCACGGGGCCTCCACTAGGCACGGGGCCACCGCTCGGTACGGGGCCACCGCTAGGTCGGGGACAATGTTCACGTGACCGAGAAAACTGCCGAGAAACCTGCCGGCAAAGACGACGGTACGGGCTGGCTGGTGCTCATCTACCGGGTGCCGCCCGAGCCGACCAGGCTGCGCTCCACAGTATGGCGGCGGATCAAGAGCCTGGGCGCCATCTACCTGCAGAACTCGGCCGCCGCGCTGCCGGCCAACGCGGCCACCGAGCGCGCGCTGCGCAAGCTCAGGAGAGAGATCATCGACATGTCCGGCACGGCGGTGCTGCTGTCGTGCTCCGTGCTGGCGGGCGAGTCCGATGTGCATAAGGCCTTCCAGACGGCCAGGAACGATGAGTACGAGGAGATCGTCGACCGCTGTCAGGACTTCCTCCAGCAGGTGAAGAAGGAGTACGCGGAGAACCACTTCACCTACGCCGAACTCGAGGAAAACGAAGTGGACCTCGTCAAGCTGCGCAACTGGTTCGCCAAGGTGCGGGAGCGCGACGCCTTCGACGCCGACGGAAGGCACGCGGTGGAAAAGGCGATCGAGGAGTGCGAGCAATCCCTTGAGGCCTACGCCGCCCGGGTCTACGCGGAGGAAGCGGAGAGCCGCTGACCGCCGGCTCCTGACCGCCCGCACCGTCGGTTCCTCCCCGTCTTCTTCTTCCGGTTGTAACAACTGTTAGCTTACAGCACTAACCGAAGTTATAGCCAAACCGTGACTCTCGATTCATCTCCGCGTCAACTTCCGGACAGCTCGCGTACGCCTGACCTATGCAGACTCAGACGCATGATTCGCACCCACCGGCGCCTCAAGATGCGCCTCATGGCCGGGCTGGCGGGCGCGTGCGCGCTAGCTCTGGCCGCCTGCTCTTCTTCAAGCTCGAGCACGGCCGCCACCTCGGCGTCGAGTTCGGCCTCGGCCTCGGCGTCGTCCACGGCCGGGACCTCGAGCAAGGTGACGCTCGTCGTCTACTCGGCCCAGGGATACGACAAGGTAATGACCCAGGCGTTCACCAAGGCCACGGGCATTCCGGTCAAACTTGATGACAACTCCACCGGCCCGCTGCTCACCCAGATCGAGGCGTCCAAGAACAACCCCAACTGGGGCCTGCTCTGGGTGGACGGCACGACCGCGTTCGCCGGGCTCGACACCCAGGGCCTGCTGATGAAGGGCTTCCAGCCCAGCGTCCAGTGGAGCAGCCTCGGCAACCAGTCAGTGCCGTCGGACAAGAGTTACACCCCGACCGGCGTCACCTTGATGGCGGCCATGGCCTACAACAAGAACAAGGTGAAGAGCCCGCCGACCACCTGGCAGCAGCTGCTCCAGGCGCAGTGGAAGGGCCAGGTCGGCATGAACGACCCGTCCCAGTCCGGCCCGACCTTCCCGTTCATCGCCGGCAAAATGAACTACCTGGGCGGCGTCAGCGCAGGAGAGACCTACTTCACCAAGCTCAAGGCCAACAGCCTGGTCATCCACCCGACCAACGGCGAGACGCTGCAGGCGCTCACCAGCGGCCAGATCAACCTCGCGCTGGTGCAGAGCTCGGCCGCGATCGGCGCCGCGATCGGCGACAAGAACCTGGGCATTACCTACCTGCACCCGGTCACCCTGCTGCCGAGCGCGATCGGCATCGACGCGAAGGCGTCCCCGGCCGTACAGGCCGAGGCGGAGAAGTTCATCGAGTTCGTCCTGTCCCCGGCGGGCCAGAAGGTCATGCAGAGCGGCGACCCGACCGGTGACTCGCTCTACTACCCCGTCGTCCAGGGCGTCACCCCGCTGGCCGCACTGCCGTCGCTGGCCAGCGCCACCACGCAGTCGATCGACCCGTACGCCTGGGGCCCGCAGGAGGGCACCATCAACACCTGGTTTGACAACAACATCGTCCGGTGATCACGTCCCGCCCCCAACCGGGCTGACCGTCAGTGGCCGGCAGGCAGCCTCACGGCGCGGCCTGCCGGCCATAGGGTTTGCGGCGCGCCTCGGCATGCCGTTGTTCTGGCTGCTGCTGACCTGCTTCATCCTCGCGCCGTGCGCGTGCTTCCTGCTGCTGGCCGTCTCGCCCCGGCTGTTCAGCCAGGGCGGCCAGTGGTTCACGCTGACCTACCTGCACCAGGCGATCACCGGCAGCACCGCGGTGGCCGTGGTCAACTCGCTCTGGGTGAGCAGCGCCGCGGCCGTGCTCGGCGTGGCGCTCGGGTTTCCCATCGCCTGGCTGGCCGCGCGCACCACCCTGCCGGGCCGCCGCCTGGTGCCGGGCGCGATGTGGCTGGTGCTGCTGCTGCCGTCCTGGCTGCCCGCGCTGGGCTGGGAACGGATCGTCCAGCCCGGCGGCGTGATGTACCGGCTCGGGCTGGACTGGCCGTGGGTCACGCACGCGATCATGGGACCGTTCGGCGTGGTGCTGCTGCTTGGCCTGCGCAGTGTGCCGTTCAGTTACCTGGCCATCACCGCCGCGCTGGCCGGGCTGGGCCAGGAGTTCGAGGACGCCGCCCGGGTGCACGGCGCGAGCCGGGCGCAGGCGATGCGGCTGATCATCCCGATCCTGGCGCCTGCCATCTGGTCCGCGATGGCGATCGGCTTCGCCGAGTCCATCAGCGACTTCGGCGTGGCCGCCACGCTCGCCTACAACTCGAACTTCTCGCTGGCCACCTACCAGCTCTACGCGGCGATCGGGAACTTCCCGCCCAGCTTCCCGCTGGCCGCGGGCATGGGCTGGCTGCTCGTCGCGGCCGTGGCCATCCCGCTCGCGCTGCAGGCCAGGGCTCTGCGGGGCCGGTCGTACGCGATCCTTTCCGGCCGGACCAGGCAGGCGATCCGCCGCCGGCTCAGCTTTCGGTCCACGATCGCGGCCACCGCGGGTGTCGGGTTCTTCTTCGTGGTGGCCCTGGGCGTTCCCGGTTTCGGCGCGGTGAGCGCCTCGCTGCTCGCCGACTACGGCGGCTCGTTCGCCGTGACCCTGGTGAACTACCGCGCCCTGTTCGCCCAGGCCGACCTGATCGGGCCGCTCGAGCGCTCGCTCGGCTACGCCATCATCACGGCGACGATCACGGTGGCCGGCGGGTTCATCGCGGCGCGAATGCTGGCCCGGCGCCGGATCGTCGGCCCTCGGGGGGTGCGGGGGGTCGTCCCCCCGCGAGCTAACTGGGCCACCGGCGCGCTCGACTTCCTGCTGCTCGCGTCCGTGGCGCTGCCCGGCGTGGTCTTCGGGGCGGGCTACATCTTCGCCTACAACCTGCCGATCATGTCCCGGCTCGGCATCAACCTCTACCAGACGGTGACGCTGCTGATCATCGCCTACTCCGCGTCCAGTCTGCCCACCAACGCCCGGGTCCTGGTCGGCGCGGTGTCGCAGCTGCAGCCGTCGCTGAAGGACGCGGCCCGGGCGCACGGCGCGGGCGCGCTGGCCGCCTGGGCCCGGGGCGTGCTGCCCGCCGTGTCCCGGCCCATCGTCATGGCCTGGCTCTTCACCTTCTGCGGGGTGTTCCTCGAGCTGCCGCTGTCCCAGCTGCTCTACGCGCCGGGATCGCCGCCCGCCTCGATCGCCATCGAGAACAACCTCAGCAACTATCATTTCGGCGTCGGCATGGCCCAGGCCGTCCTGGCCGTGGCCATCGCCCTGGCCGCGGTCGGGGCCGTGCTCGGCGGCTACCGGCTGCTGGCGCCGGCCGGCTGGCGGCGGATCGGAGGAGCCATCCGTGGCTGACCCATCACGATCGAGAACCTCGGCAAGACCTACCCGGGCGGCAACGAGGCGCTGCGCGAGATGTCGCTTGACGTGGACCCCGGCTCCTTCCTCGTGCTGCTCGGCTCGTCCGGCTCCGGCAAGACGACGCTGCTGCGCTGCCTGGCCGGCATCGAGCGGGTCACCTCGGGACGTATCGCCATCGGCCCGCGGACGGTGGCGGACGGCAAGACCCACGTACCGCCGGACCAGCGCGACCTATCCATGGTGTTCCAGGACTACGCGCTGTGGCCGCACCTGTCGGCGCGCGACAACGTGGCGTTCGCCCTGCGGCACCGCCGCCAGGCCAGCACTGGCCGACGGCATCTGTCCCGCGCGGAGTGCCGGTCGCGGGCTTCGGAGATGTTGGACCGGGTCGGGCTACGCGCGCTCGCCGAAAGGTACCCGAACGAGCTGTCCGGCGGCGAGCAGCAGCGGGTCGCGCTGGCCCGCGCGCTCATCGCCGACACCGGCCTGATCCTGTGCGACGAGCCCCTCTCCAACCTGGACGCCGACCTGCGCGAACGGATGCGCGTGGAGATCTCCGCACTCGTCCGCGAGGCGGCCGCGACCACCGTGTACATCACCCACGACCAGGCCGAGGCGTTCGCCCTCGCCGACAAGGTGGGGGTGCTCGAAGCAGGCCGCCTGGTCCAGGCCGGAACGCCCGAGGAGATCTACACCCGGCCCGCCAGCCCGTTCGTAGCCCGGTTCACCGGCCTGGCCGGCGAACTCCAGGTGCGCGTCATCGGCCGCGGGGAAGACGGGACCGTGCTGGTCGAACCGCATGTGGGCCAGGCCTTCTACGCCCGCGCGCCGATCGGGCCGCTGACCGGGGACACGGCGCTGGTGATGATCCGCCCCACCGGGGTCAGGCTGTGCGCGAACGGCTCGGACGGGCCGGCTGGCTCTGCGGGGTCTGACGGTCACCACCTGTCCGGCCGGGTCACCGACGTCGCCTTCCGCGGCCGCGGCTACGAGCACGCGATCGACGTCGACGGCAGCACCCGGCTCACCGGCGTCTTCGCCGACGTGCGAGCGGCCCGGGGCGAGATCGTCGGGCTGCGCCTGGACCCGGCCGGCTGTCACGTGTTCCCCGTCAAACAGCAAAACCCCTAAGACCATTTATCCGAACGAGCCTGGTACGTGCCTCCGGTCTCGTTAGGACGTCACGGCAGGTATAGCGCTGGCCGGGTGCGCCGTCAGCCTGCGCAGCATCCTTGCGGGCGGTCGTGTCTTCGCCCGCGTGCGGTCGTGTCTTCGCCCGCTGGAACCTGAACGTTGACTGAAAGGTTACGGGACGTTCACCGCGTGTCATGTCCGCGATCACCGCCGTCCAGGCCAACCGCCCGCCCCCGCCTACTCTCGGTCGGGGCGGGCAGAGAACCGTCACCTGCGCAGCAGAAGGAACACGGTCAGGCTCTGTACGTGCTTGAGGTAGCCGAGCCGGTAGTGCGGCCGCAGGAGCGTGGCCTGGGCCGGCGTCACGGCCTCGTAAGGGCTCTTTTCATAAAAGCCGCCGATGATCCAGATCCTCGGTTCCTGGCCCAGGCAGGCGGCCGGGTGCTTGCACGGGATGGGGTACAAGCTGCCGGCTTGGGCGGCCGTCTGGGCGATGAACAGGGCGTGCGGGACCGGCACGCCATGCGGCATGTCCCTGGCCAGGTAGTACTGAAGACCGAAGCCGATCATCAGCCAGCTCTGCTGGTGCTGGCGGCCCTGGTAGACGATGCCGTCACCGGCCTTCGCCTGGCGGGCGACGACGTTCGCCGCACCCGCGTAGTCCAGGTAAGAGCCAGCGATACCGACCGGGTAGGACGGCCAGCTGTGGGCGCCCGGCTCCCTGATCACCTGCTGGTCACCCGCGCTGAGGATGGCGATGACCAGGACGGCGGCCACGGCCATCCGCGCGTCAAGCCTGCTCAGCCCCATCCCGGCCAGGACCGTCCAGGCCCCGACGGTGAACAGGAGGTACCGGGGAAAGAAGAACGAGTACGGACCCTGCGACACCAGCCACACGGCGGCGACGGGGACGATGGCGGTCGCGGTCATGAAGGCGGCTTCCCGCCAGGCGACCGCCCAGGCGAGGACGGCCAGGATGATGAGCGCCGCCGCCACGGAGGTCGAGTAGAACAGGTTCCGGCCGAAGAAGGCGAAGTCGGTCAGGTCGAGCCCCGGCCTTGGTATCCACGTGATCTGGTTCCTGGCCTGGGCCGAGCCGACCAGGACCAGCGGCAGGCAGGCTGCCAGCCCGCCCGCGGCGGCGAGCACGAACCACAACTGCCCGCCATCCCGGTCACGCCACCAGCGCAGCGCCGCTCCGACCACATGTCCCGCGACTACCGATAGGGCCACGAGGTCGACGTAGCCGACAAGCGCCAGGCAGGCGGCGTAGCCCAGCCAGCGCAGCGCCGACGGCCGGTCAAGGGCACGCACCAGCAGCAGCGTGGCCAGCGTCGCGACGAGCACCGCGAGTGCGTAGAACCGGACTTCCTGGGCGAACCGCGACACGCTCGGCACCAGTGCGAACACCACGCCGGACACCAGGCCAGCCCGGGCTCCGGCTAGCCTCCGGCCCAGCAGCGCGACACACGCGGCGGCGGCCGCCATAGCGAGCACGGACAAGGTTCGCATCGCGTCGGTGGAGTCCCCGAATACCGTGATCCAGAAGTGCAGCAGCAGGTAGTAGGCCAGCTGGGTGGCGCCGGTGTGCCGCGCCGTCGTGATCATGCTCGACACCGGGCGGCTCGCGAAGGACCAGCTGGCGATTTCGTCCCGCCACAGCTCTGGACGACCCATTCCATACAGGCCGAGGGCCAGGGTCAGCAGCGCCGGCCAGCACCACGGCATGCGGGCGGCCTGGTCGGCCAGGTCATCAAAGGCTGTTCTCCTGGCCGGGATCCCGGTCCCGCCCTCGTCGGGCCGTGCCGTAGCCGAACGATCCTCCACGTACCCGGCCGTGGTCATCTGGCCTCTCCCCGCCGATGGACCGGCTTCAGGCCCCGCATCTTAAGCTCCCACCTATTACTCTGTCAGTCGCCGTGCTTTGCGAGCCGCCTTGCTTGGCGGCTGGCGCGGGCATGCCCCCGTGATCATCGCGAGAGCTTACGTATGGATGTGGCTATGCCCCCGGAACGTGTTCCGGCTAGCGATGGTTCCGCGCCTGACGTCCGCCGCCCGTCAGGGCAGGAATCGATGCTATCCCTAAGACACCTCACGAACGTGATTAGTTGCCTGCTTCTCGCGCCCGTTCCGGCTGCCGCACCCGGCCGTTTGCCGGTGATAATGAGTCAGGGTCATGGCAGGGCTGGAACACCGGCCGATGCCCTACGATCAGCAGGATGACGGTCACACTGCTTACCAGCCAGTCTGCGCCGACGGCAACCGATGCGGATGCCCTCGTTATCGGCGTGTTCCAGGGTCCGGACGGCCCTGTTCTCACGCTAAGTACGGACGAAATCGACCTGATGTCCGCCCTCACCGCGCTCGGCGCGACGGGCAAGGCCGAGGAGATTACAAAGATCCCCACGGCTGGCCTGCCGGGGGGGTCTGGGGGGGTCGTCCCCCCGGGCCATGCCCTCGCGGGGGGGTCTGGGGGGGTCGTCCCCCCGGGCCATGCCCTCGCGGCCCCGGTCATCGTCGCCGTGGGCCTCGGCCCCGAACCCAAGGCCCCCGACGCGGACCACGCAGAACGCCGGGCTTACCTGGAAAGGCTTCGTCGCGCCTCCGGCGCAGCCGCCCGCGATCTGATGTCCGGCACGCCGGGCCGGGCCAAGCGCATAGCCATCGCCCTGCCCGCCGGCGAGCCGGACGAGGCCGAGGCGGTGGCGCTCGGCGCCCTGCTCGGCGGGTACGCCTTCAGGAAGTACCGGACGGCCACGAGCGCGCCCGGTGACATCGAGCAGATCATGCACACGGCCCACGATGACTCGGTCCGCCGGGCCAGGATCCTGGCCGACGCGATGACGCTCGTCCGCGACCTGGTGAACACCGCTCCCGCCGACATGGTGCCCGCGGACCTGGCCGCGGTGGCCCAGCAGACGGCCGCCGCGCATGGCGTGAGCGTGCAGGTGCTCGACGAGAACGAACTGGCCAAGGAGGGCTTCGGCGGCATCCTCGCGGTAGGCATGGGCTCCACTCACCCGCCCCGGCTTGTCCGGCTTGAGTACACCCACCCGGACGCCGTCCGCACCGTGGTGTTCGCGGGCAAGGGCATCACGTTCGACTCCGGCGGGCTCTCGCTCAAGCCGCCGAAGGCGATGGAGACGATGAAGGCCGACATGAGCGGCGCCGCGGCGGTGCTGGCCGCGGTCCAGGCCATCGCCGAGCTCGGCCCGGCGGTGAACGTGGTCGGCTACCTCCCGCTCGCCGAGAACATGCCGGGCGGAGCCGCGCAGCGGCCGTCTGACGTCATCACCATCTACGGTGGCAAGACCGTGGAGGTGCTGAACACGGACGCCGAGGGCCGCCTGGTGCTCGCCGACGCCCTGGCCCGCTCCGAAGTCGATGGGCCCAGCCTGCTCATCGACGTGGCTACACTGACAGGTGCGCAGACAGTGGCGCTCGGCACCCGCACGGCCGGGGTGATGGCTAGCGACGATTCGCTGGCCGCAGAGATCGTGGACGCGGCCAGGCGGGCGGGCGAGGCCATGTGGCCGATGCCGCTGCCTGAGGATCTCCGCAAGGGACTCGACTCGACCATCGCAGACATCGCCAACGTGTCGCCAGACCGCAGCGGCGGCATGCTCGTCGCCGGGCTGTTCCTGCGCGAGTTCGTGCCGGCCGGGGTCCGCTGGGCTCATCTGGACATCGCCGGCCCCGCCTATAACGACGGCGCCTCGTACGGGTACGTCGCCAAGGGCGGCACCGGGGCGGCGGTCAGGACGCTCGTGCAGATCGCGGCGGACGTAGCGGAAGGCAAGCTTGCCGGTAGCCAGGCTGACGGCAAATGAAATGATGAAGACTGGGTAGGCCAGCTAAGGCTGACTAAGGAGGCTTGAGGGGTGGCAGAGGGCATCGGCAGCTACGACATCGTCGTGCTCGGCGGGGGCAGCGGCGGGTACGCTTGTGCGCTGCGCGCAGCCGAACTCGGCAAGCGCGTGGCGCTGATCGAAAAGGACAGGGTCGGGGGGACCTGCCTGCATCGCGGCTGCATCCCGACCAAGGCGCTGCTGCACGCGGCGGAGATCGCGGACCACGCCCGGGACAGCGCGTCCTTCGGCGTCTTGTCCACCTTCGAGGGCATCGACGTACCCGGCGTGCTTTCGTACAAGGACTCCGTGGTGGACCGGCTCTGGAAGGGCCTGCAATCCACGATCGCGAGCAGGAAGATCGACACCATCGAGGGTTCCGGGCGGCTGGAATCGCCGACCCGGGTCAGGGTCGGTGACACCGTCTACGAGGCGGAGCACGTGGTGCTGGCCACGGGATCGCAGCCGAAGAGCCTGCCCGGCCTCGAGATCGACGGCGAGCGGGTGATCACTTCGGACCAGGCGCTGCAGCTCGACCGGGTGCCCGATTCTGTGGTCGTCCTCGGCGGCGGGGTGATCGGCGTCGAGTTCGCAAGCGTGTGGCGCTCCTTCGGCGCCGAGGTGACGATCGTCGAGATGCTCCCCCAGCTGCTGCCGCTGGAGGACGAGACGAGCGCGAAGCTGCTGCAGCGGGCGTTCCGGCGCCGCGGCATCCGCTTCGAGCTCGGCACCAGGTTCGAGTCGGTCAAGCACACGGACACCGGCGTCACGGTCACGCTCGCCGGGGGCAAGACGCTCGACGCCGACCTGCTGCTGGTCGCGGTCGGCCGCGGCCCGGTTTCCGATGACCTTGGCTATCCCGAGGCCGGCGTGGCCGTGGAGCGGGGTTTCGTCAAGGTGGACTCGCTCTGCCGGACGAGCATCCCCTCGATCTCCGCGGTCGGCGACCTCATCGACACACCGCAGCTCGCGCATGTGGGGTTCGCGGAGGGGATCATGGTCGCGGAGCGGATCGGCGGGCTTCCCGTCACCCCGATCGACTATGACGGCGTGCCGCGGATCACCTACAGCGACCCGGAGGTGGCCTCGGTCGGCCTCACCACGGCGCAGGCCACCGAGCGCGGCCTGAAGACCGTCGAGTTCACGTACAACCTCGGCGGCAACGGCAGGAGCGTGATCCTGCAGACCCAGGGCGCGGCCAAGGTGATCGCGATCTCCGAGCCGGACGGCCCCGGCCGCGTGATCGGCGTGCACATCGTCGGCAGCCGCGTCAGCGAGCTCATCGCGGAGGCCCAGCTGATCTACAACTGGGACGCCGAGCCCTCAGACGTGGCCCAGCTCATCCACCCTCATCCCACCCAGTCGGAGGCGATCGGCGAGGCGCATCTGGCGCTGGCCGGCAAGCCCCTGCACGTACACGCCTAGGAGTCACGAGAATCATGTCGGTCTCCGTATCCATGCCGCAGCTCGGTGAGAGCGTCACCGAGGGCACCGTCACGCGCTGGCTGAAGAAGGAAGGCGAGCGCGTGGAGGTGGATGAGCCGCTTCTCGAGGTGTCGACGGACAAGGTGGACACCGAGATCCCCTCGCCCGCGTCCGGGATCCTGCGCGGCATCGCGGTCGATGAGGACGAGACGGTCGCGGTGGGCGCCCAGCTTGCCATCATCGAGGACAGCGAGTCCGGCGATTCCGCGCCCGCGGCGGACGACTCGGCATCGGCCGATGCCGCCGGAGCCGAGCCGCAGGCGCCCGAGCAGCCCGAGGCCGCCCAGCCGGAACCGGCCCCGGCGGCCAGCTCAGACGGCTGGGGTTCGCAGCCCAACTATGCGCCGCCGGCCCAGTCGGCTTCGCCAGCCTCGTCGGTGTTCTCGGGCTCCTCCGCGCCTTCGGCGCCCGCCTACGCTCCCCCGCCCGCGTACGGCCAGCCGAACCCGGTCACCCAGGCGGCCCCGGCCTACGGCCAGCCAGCGCCGTCGGCCCCCTACGGCCAGCCGGACCGTCCAGCCCCGTCGGCTCCCTACGGCCAGGCGGCCCCACCGGCCGGGCCGACCCCGGCCAGCCAGGTGCCCGCGCAGGGCCAGCCAGCCCCGCTGGCCGCGCCAGCCCCGGCCAGCCAGGTACCCGCGCAGGGCCAGCCCGCCCCGGATGAGTGGGCCCCGGACGAGTCGGCCCCGTCCTCCGCGGCGGCCGACGCCCCGGCCGAGGAGTACCCGCCGCCCACGCCGCTGCCCAGCGGCGGCGACGCGCCTTACGTCACCCCGCTGGTCCGCAAGCTGGCCGCCGAGCACGCCGTGAACCTGGAAACCGTCACCGGCACCGGGGTCGGCGGGCGCATCCGCAAGCAGGACGTCATCGAGGCCGCCCGGACCCAGCGCGCCGCCCAGCCCCAGCAGCAGCCCGAACAGCCGCAACAACCCCAGACCCCCCAGATTCCCCAGCAGCCCCAAGCACCCCAAGTGGCGCAGATGCCGCAGGAGCTTCGTGCGGCGCAGCCCGCGCCGCAGCGTTCCCCAGCGCCCGCGCGCCCGGCCGTGGTGCCTTCCTCGCTGCGCGGCACGACCCAGCGGATGTCCAGGCCCCGCCAGGTCATCGCCCAGCGCATGGTCGAGTCGCTGCGCGTCTCGGCCCAGCTCACCACCGTGGTGGAGGCCGACGTGACGGCCATCGCCCGACTCCGCGAGCTCGCCAAGCGTGACTTCGAGGCCCGGGAAGGCGTCAAGCTCAGCTTCCTCCCGTTCTTCGGGCTCGCCGCCGTCGAGGCCCTGAAGGTGCACCCGAAGCTCAACGCCGTGATCGACGGGGATCAGGTCACCTACCACGACGCCGAGCACCTCGGGATCGCGGTCGACACCGAGCGCGGGCTGATGGTGCCGGTCATCCACAACGCGGGCGACCTGAACATCGGCGGGCTGGCGCGCAAGATCGGCGACCTCGCGAACCGGACCAGGTCGGGACACGTCGCGCCGGATGAGCTGGCCGGCGGGACGTTCACGCTGACCAACACGGGCAGCCGCGGCGCCCTGTTCGACACGCCCATCATCAATCAGCCGCAGGTCGCGATCCTGGGCACCGGCACCGTCGTCAAGCGGCCCGTCGTCGTCGAGGATCCCGCTCTCGGCGAGGTGATCGCGGTGCGCTCGATGGTGTACCTCGCGCTCACCTACGATCACCGCCTTGTCGACGGCGCCGACGCGGCCAGGTTCCTCATCACGGTGAAGAACCGGCTGGAAGAAGGGGCCTTCGAGGCAGAACTTGGCCTCTAGATGCCGGCCACGGTGACAGGGATGGGCCGGCGCTCATGAAGGTCGCGGTCACCGGCTCGTCCGGGCTCATCGGCACCGCGCTCGTGGCCAGGCTGCGGGCCGACGGCCACGAGGTGATCAGGCTCGTCCGCCGGGCTCCGCAGGGCGCCGACGAGGTCCGCTGGGATCCGCGCGCGGCCGACGCCGGGCTGATCGCGCCCGGTTCGCCGGGCCCGTCCGCCCCGGACGGGTCCCGCGGGCTCAACGGGCTCGACGCCTGTGTGCACCTGGCCGGCGCGGGGGTGGCCTCGCACCGCTGGACGGCCAAGTACAAGGCGGAGATCAGGGCCAGCCGGGTGCTCGGCACCCGCGCGCTGGCGGGTGCGCTGACCCGGCTCAGCCCGCCGCCCGCGACGCTGGTGGCGGCCTCGGCCATCGGCTGGTACGGGGACACCGGCGGGCGCGAGGTCGACGAGTCGGCGCCGGCCGGGCAGGCGTTCCTCGCGCGGCTGGTCCGGGACTGGGAGGCGGCCGCCGAGCCGGCCACGGACGCGGGCATCCGCGTCGTGCACGTGCGCAGCGGCCTGGTCTTCACCCCCCGCGGCGGGATACTCGCCCGGATGCTCCCGCTGGCCCGGCTGGGCCTGTTGCCCAGGTTCGCTTCCGGTCGCCAGGCCATGAGCTGGATCTCGCTATCCGACGAGATCGGCGCCATCCGGTTCCTGCTTGACCGCAAGGACGTCAGCGGCCCGGTCAACCTCACCGCCCCGGCTCCTGTCACGAACTCCGAGTTCACCGCCGCGCTGACCGCCGCGGTCGGCCGCCACGACCTGCCATGGCTGCGGGTACCCGCCCCGGCGCTGCGTCTGGCCCTAGGCGAGGCCGCCGTCGAATTGCTGACCAGCGCCCGTGTCATGCCCAAGCGCCTGCAAGAGGCCGACTACGATTTCCGCTACCCCACCCTGCCCGAAGCGCTGTCCGCCGAGCTGACGTCCCGCTGAATCCCCCGCAGCCTGCTTCCCGGGCTCCCTCCCGAACGGGTCGTGCTCCCTGCTCCGGGACCGCTGACACCCACCGCGGCGTTGAGCGCATCGAGCGCCGATCCCTGCCGGGCCGCGTCGGCCCGGTCGAACGGCCCGGTCCATGCCAGCCCGACCTGGTTCTGCCGGTTCCTGCTGTTCCGCCACAGCGAGGTCGCGTTGGCGAGGATGAAGTCGCGGTATTCGGCGCGCGGACTGTGCCGGTAGAGCTCGTACAGGTTCCTGACGAAGATGCCCTTGAACTGCGCCTGGTCGCCGCGGCGGCCCATGCCCCGCCGCTCGCCCGGCTCGGCGAGGATGCCCGGCGGCACCGTCAGGTCGCGCAGCGCCGCCGCCGCGATGGCGTCCGCCTGTCCGAGATAGGCGCCAACGCCGGTGATCTCGTGCAGCACAGCGAGCCCGCCGATGATCACGCCCTGGTTGTAGGTCCAGGCCGTGCCGCCGTTGTTCGCGCAGTCGGCGGTCAGCCCGTCGTTGACCAGGCCGGCCGGGCCGATCAGCCCGCTGGCCCTGAACCACTGCCACTCGCGCAGCGCCCAGTCGAGATAACCGCTGCCGCGGCTGCCGGGACTGGTCGTGCGCTGATGCAGGCGGCCCGCGATGAGCAAGAACAGCTCATTCGGTATCGCGTTCTTGTAGTTTTTCCTGCGCGTCCACCACAGGCCGCCGCACACGTCGTCCCAGCCGGCTGCCATCCCCGCGAACAGCTTGCGCGCCAGGTCCAGGTACTTCACCTCGCCGGTCAGGTCGAACGCCGCGATCCAGGCCAGTGCCCACCAGCCGTCGTCGTCGTAATACTCGTTGCTGAAGCCCGGGTTGACCCGCTGGGCTCTGCCGAACGTCGTCTCGATGACGTACAGGTACCTGTGCTCGCCGGTTCGCTGGCTGTGCTGTATCACCGCGGTCAGCGCGTTCGCGCAGTTCCACCAGCCCGCGGTCTTCCACAGTCCGGTCCTCGGCTGGTACCAGCGCTGCAGCGCGCCGACGGCCTCGCCGGCCCAGGCCCGGTACTGCTCCGGCTCCGGCCGCATGGCTACGGGGTCGGGGCGCCCGGGTGGTTGTCCGGATGCCCGGCGTTGAAGTGCGACAGCGCGAGCGCGCCGGTCGCCAGCGTGAGCCAGCGGGTCAGCGAGTTGCGCGGCAGCAGGGCGAGCGTGACCCACGCCAGCGCGGTGTACCAGGGTAGCGACCACGGGGCCACCAGCACCCAAGCAAAGGTCAGCGCGCAGGTGGCCGCGAGCACGGCGGGCACGTCGGGGGACAGCCGGTTGTACAGGTACCAGGCAAGCGCGAGCAGCAGCGGCGGCCACAGCACGCCGATCAGCGTCGATGTCGCCGACGGGTTCGCCGGGTCCAGATGGTCGCCGATGAACTGGAACAGCTGCCAGAACGACGGCGAGATCACCCGCGTCGACGCCTTCAGCGGCGTTTTGAGCGCATCCGGGCCGTAGCTGAAGAAGTACAGCCCGAACGTGGCCACCGCCGCGACGGCAGCGGTGCGGAGCAGGCGTGCCCAAGCGCGTTCGCGGATCAGCGGCACGGCGACGCCCAACCCGACGAACACCGCGTTCACCTTGATCCCGCCGGCAACGCCGATCACCACGCCGACCGCGAGGTCATGCCAGACGGTCGCGCCGCGGCGCGAGATCAGGATCGCCGCAATCCCGGCCAGCGCGACGAAGGCATCGAGCTGCGCACCCATCACAAGCAGATAGATCAGCAGCGGGTTCGCGGCCCAGATCAGGCCGGCCCGCACCGGGTTGGCCGCCGAGCGCAGCAGCAGGTACCCGGCGGCGAGGAACGCGATCCCGGTCATGATCATCAGGGCCCAGATGGTCAGCCACGGCCTGCTGCCGCCGGCGAGCGCCGCGGCCAGGTGCGTCCAGGTGGCCACAGGGCCGTACACCGAAGGGGTCGACCGCCACCGCGGGTCGACCAGCGCGGTATACGGATTGTGGATGCCGCCGGGCAGGTCGGCTGGCGGGTACACGTACGGGTTGTGCCCGAGCGCGGCGATGCGCCCGTACGCGGCGTAGCTGGCCGGGTCCGAGGTGCCGACCGGCGTGATGTTCACCACGACCGCGACCACCGCCGCCGCGGACCAGAAGACCCGCCGCGGGTTCGGGCGCCAGCCGCGGCTGTTCGCCCACAGCATCCCGGCCAGGCCCAGGCAGCAGAGCGTGATGCCGGTGTACATGATGATGTTGGTGACGTCGGCAGAAAGCACCGGCGCGCCCAGCTGGCTCGCCAGCGCGGTGAGCGGCAGCAGCACCGGCAGCGTCGCCTCGCTCGCGCCGGGCGCGGTTGCGCACAGCCCGGTGAACGCCACCAGCCCGAACCCGAGCGCGGACAGCGACACCGCGGGCAGCGGCCGGGCCAGCGGGCTGAACGCGAGCGCCCGGATGAGCACGCCCATCATCGCCTCGACCCGGCCGCCGGGTATCGGCGGCTCGGCGAGCTTCGTGGCCTGTGCTGCGGTGGGATCTTGCGCCGTGGTGACGTCCTGCGCCCTGGCGGCCGCGCCCCGGGTCATCACGTCACCCCACGTGAGAGCATCCGGGGCCGCGCCTCGGCCTGCGCTGGCCGCCCGAACACGAAGCCGAACGCGGTATGGCGTAGCCGTATCCGTCCGGCTTCATCGAGGGCGTCCAGATGCCGTCGTCGAACCGGCGGTCAGCCGCGTCGCCTCATCGTTACCTTTGCCCATGGTTAAGCCCCGTCATTACCTATGCTTTTAGTCAAGGAGAGTACGCGGTCATCCATCGCACGGTGGCGCAAATGCACACGCCGCGGCGCCGCAGAGCCAGCCGATGCCGGGATCACGACGCTGAGGCTCGGCGCGCGGGCCTGGTCACGCCGAGTTGCCGACAACCGGCGCACCAGGTGGTGGGGATGCGGTTAGCTGGAGAACATGTTTCCGCCGCCCGGGTCCCGCGTCGCCATGTCGGCCCTCGCCCCGTCCCGACGCATCGCACACGAGTTTGCCGGACGCTGCCGGGACGCGGTGCGCCAGCACTGGCTATTCGCCGTCGTCGCGGGATGCGCCACCGCGCTGCGCGCCGTGGTGCAGCTGGCCTACCAGCCGGCGTTGATCTTCCCGGACAGCGAGCGGTACCTGGAGTACACCCGGTACTTTGTCACCGGACACTGGTCTCCGGACTGGTTGCGCACCAGCGGCTACTCGCTGCTGCTCATCCCGGCGGTGCTGACCCACAACCTCGCGGTGGTCGCTGCCATACAGCACCTGCTCGGGCTGGCCACAGCCGTGGCGATATACGCGGTTCTCGTCCACTTCGGCGCCCGGCGCGGGCTGGCCGCGCTGGCGACCGTACCCGTGCTGTTCGACCCCCTCCAGCTCGACATCGAGCAGTACGTCCTCACCGACGTCAGCGCGACGTTTCTGCTCGTCGTGGCGCTGGTCGTCCTGGTGTGGAAACGTGACGCGATCGGCAAGGCGGCGCCCGCCGTGGCCGGGCTGCTGATCGCCGCCGCCACGATCATCAGGGAATCCGACCTGCTCGTGATAATCCCCGCGGTGCTCTACCTGGTGGCTGTCATCCGGCCCAGGCGGCGCCGGGCGACCCTGGTGGCGCTGCTGCTCGCCGGCTTCCTGCCCCCGGTGCTCGGCTACCTGGGCTGGTCCCAGGTGTGGTACGGACGGTTCGACTTCGTCAGCTACGACAGCCAGTTCATGTACGGGCGGACCGCGCAGTTCGCCGAGTGCACGGGCCTGTCGCTGCCCTGGTACGAGCGGCCGCTGTGCCCGCAGGAACCGCCGGCGCAGCGCAACCCGGACTTCTACATGTGGGCGCCACGGTCGCCGCAGGTGATCCTCCAGGCGCCGCCCGGTATGAACAAGGGCCACATCATCCTCGACTTCGACCGGCGGATCATCGAACACCAGCCGCTGACCTACCTGAAGGTGGTGGCAGACGACATCCTCTACAGCTTCTCCCCGGTGCGCGGCGACGGCCCCGAGCACTACCCGACCTGGTACCACCAGTTCCACACGTACTTCCCGGCCAATAAGGACGAGCTGGCTACGCTCCGTACCTACACCGGCAGCGGCCCGCACGTCCAGCCCGCGCTGGCCGATTTCCTGACCGGCTACGGCCGGGACTTCTATGTGCCTGGCCCGCTTCTCGCTGCCGGTCTCGCGCTGGGCGTGGCCGGCCTGGCCGGGATCGGCCGGGCACGGCGCAGCGGGCTGCGCGCCCCCTGCCTGCTTTTCACGATCGGCGTCATCGCCGCGGTCGAACCCCCGTTCACCATCGCCACCTTCGACTGGCGGTACGAACTGCCGCAACTGTCCCTGATCCCGATCGCCGCGGTCCTCGGCGTGATGGCAATGGTCGGCAGGGCCAGTGACCGGACCCCGGCCATGTGGCCGACGAGCACCGATGGGCTGGTCCACACCGGCCAATCAGCACACGCCAACCAGCCGGCGGGGCCCGATGACACCGGCGAACGGGCCGACGCCCACGGTCTGCCTGACGATCAGCCCGGCCCCCCGCATAATCGCCGCCAGGCGTGGCACGACCGGTTCGGCAGCCGGTCTCAGCCAGGCTAACTACCCACCTGGCCAGCCGTCTGCGGCATCCGCGTGACCTCGGGTGCGGGGGTGCGAAGGTGCCGCCGTCCGGTGAGGAACGCCAGCCCGTAGAGGAGCGCCACGAGGGCGAGGAGCCATCGGTACCCGATGACAAGTGACGTGTACTCCAGGATTCCGCCGACCATCGCGCCGAGCAGGTTGGCCCCGAAGGCCGTGCCGGAGTCCCCGGTAGCACGGAACCGCTGGGAGAAGACCATGTTGGCGAGGAAGATCGGTGCGAAGGCGATGATCACCGCGAGGACGAAGCGGGGCAGCGGCGACAGGGACAGCAGCGACCCTGGCGGGACCGCCCAGGCCACGACCAGCGTGGCGAGCAGGCCGGCGTAGAGCAGGGCCGGCCGCTTGATCACCACGTGCCGCGACACCTCCACCGCCGCGAACACCGACACCAGGACACCCGCTGTCACCAGCGCGTTGACGAACCAGGTGGTGCCGAACAGCAGCGCGAACTGCACGATGTTCTTCGTCTCAAGCAGCAGGAACGCCGCCCCCATGAAGAACAGGTCGAGGTAGCCGGTCATCCTGCGGTACGGGCCGGAGACGGGGCGCAGCAGCACGATCGACGCCAGCAGGATCAGGCCGAGTGTTATCAGGTAGAGCGAGGGAATCGAGTTACCGTCCAGGTAGACGAACGGGTGGTCGTCGGTGGCCGGCGCGACGACGTTCGCCGGGCGCTGCCAGAGCGTGGGGCAGTGCATCGCGGACGGGTTGATGCTGACGGAGAGCATGGAGAGCGAGAAGCCCTCGTTGTCGGCACACGGGGCGTGGCCGAAGGCCACGTCCAAGGTGTTCGCCAGCCGGTCGCGGAGCCACGTCGTCCGGTAGTAGTTGTACATGGCGAACAGGCCATCGCCCGGGTTCAGGTGCGCCCTCGCCGCTTGCACCGCCTGGAGGGTGAACAGGTAGCTCTCCAGCCGCAACGAGGACTGCCCGGCCACCAGGGTCAGCGAGTCGGGCAGGGCGAACAGGATCATGTCGTACTTCGTGTGCGTCTGCTCGAGGAAGGCCCGGCCGTCGTTGATGTGCACCGTGACCCGGGGATTCTGGTAGGGATGGTCCGGGTTCAGCCGCTTGCCCAGCTGGTACAACTGCGGATCGATCTCCACCGCGTCGATGTGCTTGGCGCCCTTCAGGAGGGCGTTCGCTACATCGTCGCCGGTACCGGCACCGACGATCAGCACATTGTTGAGCGGGTTGCCGGGAGCGTGCTGATACGGCAGGGAGTAGACCAATTGCAGCTTGCGGGCCGGGATGATGTTCTGGTGCGGGATCCCGTTAACGTTGATGGCGTACCCATCGCCCGCCTTCGTATATGAGATGCGGTAGTAGGGCGACCAGATGTCGCTGGACGACAGGGACTCCGACCAGAGCAGCATCACCAGCGCCAGGACCGCGGTGACCTGGAGAAGGCCGATTCGCCTGCCGAAGAGCAGCAGCATGACTAGCGCGACTATGAGCGCCCAGACGACCGGCTTGGCGTCGAGGAACGACAGCAGCGAGAAGGCCGCGATGCCGACGATGCTGCCGGCGATGTCCAGCCGGTAAGCATCCAGCGGCCGGAACGTCACGAACGTCCGGGCCACGCCCTCGCCGATCATGGCCATGACGGCGGCGACGGCCAGGAACACGATGGGCAGCGTGACCCAACTGGGCGGGCCACTCGCGTGGAACGTCCCGTAGCCGAAGAACAGGAGCTGATGTCCGCTCCGGATGACCTGGACCGGGAACGCCCGGACGAAAAGGATCAGCAGAGCCAGCGCCACCGGGGACCAGGGGAAGAGGTTCACCCGGGCCCGGGCCCGTAGGAACCCGATGCCGATGCCGAGGAAGCTGCCCAGTAGGACGAAGTTGGAGAAGTAAGACAGAAAGATGACCAGCGCCCCGGACCACCGGATGAGCGCCAGCTCGACAAAGAGCATCAGGAAGCTGAGCACGAAGAGCTGTAGCGGGGGCGCTAGCAGCGTTCCCCCGGCGGGCCCACGCCTCCCGTCGGCGCCGGCGCCAGGCGCTGGCACGACGTCGCGGCCAAGCACCAGGGCGAGCAGCTCGCGCGCCGGCAATCGATTGGGTGAGGACGGCGGAAGCGCTGAACTGGTGGGGCCGTCATTGGTTATCACAGGCCACTCCGCATCAGGTGCAGGACAAGGTGACAGCATAGCGCGGTCACTCATCGGCGCGGGGGCGGGTTAGGGAGTGGTTGAGGTGGCGCTGGGGGTGGGTGAGGTGGGAGGGGACGTGGAAGCAGTGGGGGTGGATGTCGGGCTGGGAGACACGGACGGGGAGGCCGGCGTACAGCAGGGCGAGGGCCGCGATGGCGACGCCGAGGACGGCGACGGCGCCCCCGGTCGCCACCCC
>WNFC01000063.1_pt1 | contig 66442 bp, 62 predicted proteins | sample 5400541 | NCBI WGS metagenome assembly WNFC01 (sample SAMN13153342, study PRJNA577476) | soil metagenome | isolation source: 120 cm saprolite under Douglas fir tree site 2 hole 2 replicate 1 | place: USA:California | collected 2015-04-18
GCCCCGCCCGCACGGTTCGCTCGGCATCGTCTTCGTGCGCGCGGGGATAGCCGAAATAGGCCAATATCCCGTCGCCCCGGAAATCGCCGAGGAAGCCGTCATAGGCTTGCACGATGCGGGCGCAGGCGGCGTGATAGGCATCCATCACAGCACGCATGTCTTCCGGATCGAGTCGGGCCGACAGGGCAGTCGAGCCCACGAGATCGCAGATCATCACGGTGAGATGACGGCGCTCGGCAGCGGCCACGCCGGGTTGCCCGCTTGGCTCATCCCCCCCAACCGCGCTCGTGACGAACGCACTGGGAGAGCCGGCGGTTATCGCTTTGATAGCCTTAACGAGGCGCTTCCTGTCGCCCAGCGGTATCCCGAGCTTCTTGAGATCGCCCTCTGTCAACTCCGGCAGCACATCGCTGTCGATCGCATTCTCGATGAACGCCGGCTCATAACGCCCGAGGCCGAGGGCTCGCAGCCAGCTGCCAACGTCCATAGCAGCGCCCTATCCGTTCCAGCCTCATCACGGTGACAAAGCGTGCCCAGTATATTCGTTGAGGCGGTGCCGTGGACACCCAAAACATCGCGCAAAAATTGCGTTCAGGCAGCCCGCGATGGTCGAAACAAGACCGTCCCATACGGTCGAGTTCCGCCGACGAATGGTCGGGTTGGTGCACGCTGGACGCCCGCCGCAGGAGCTGGCGCGGGAGTTCGAGGATTTCCCGGTCCGGGCGCCACGCGGGTCGTCGCGGCGACGGGCGGCGAAATTCTGCGTGAGCAGATCAAGCGCCTCGTCCTCAGGTGGGCTTGTCGCCGCACTTCGTGAGGCACTTCACACCCGTTGCGACCAATGGCAGGTACAACATCGCTGCCTTTTTCCTGATGCTTGGTGCCACATTCAACAGCCGGAGAGACACTGAACATCTGTCTGCAAAAGGTTCGCCGGCGGCTTGCGCGTTCAGCGGCTCGGCCATGGCTGTCGCTGCCGGCAGGCGCGCTTGTCGCGCAACAGCACCCCGGTCCGCTAAGCACCCCGATGGACGGGATAGTTTAATGGAGGCGATGATGCAAACTGACGCGGCGTCTCGGGAGATCCACCACTTGATCGCAAGCGATCGCGTCGAAGGGACGCAGGTGCGCAGTGCGGATGGCAGCACGATCGGCACAATCGAGCGAGTGATGATCGACAAGATCACCGGCAATGTCGCCTACGCGGTTCTGAGCTTCAACGGCCCTGTGGGAGTGGGGCAGAGGCGTTTACCTATCCCTTGGCCTCAGCTCACTTACGATCGAAAGCTGGCGGCCTATCACCTCGACCTCACCGAAAAGGAACTCAGCGCGATGCCCGGGGGCATCGACTGGGGCCAGCGCAGCCGCAAAATGGAGCACGATGACAGGTTGAAAGCCTATTGGGGAATTGCCGAAAGATGGTGAACCTCGGCGGGATCAAGCGGTAGCTCGGTGTTGACCTGTGGTGGTCGGCCTCGATGCCGTGTGAGCTCGGAATAGGCACGCGCCATTCCATGCGAAAACGCAACAATGCTATAGTTGACTCCTATCGTAGTGCGAGCGGCGGGGAAAGAAGAGTATTGTGCGGACGATAGCAGAGTGGCTCGCATCGCTCGGACTGTCCGAGTACGCTCAGCGCTTTGCCGAGAACTACGTCGATGCCAGCGTGCTCCCTGATCTCACAGATCAGGATCTAGCGGACCTCGGCGTTCCGCTTGGGCATCGCCGGAAGATCCTGCGTGCCATCGCGGAGCTTGATGGGGCCGCTCCGGCCGAAGTAGCGACCGAACCGGTGCTGCGAGACGAAGCCGAGCGACGCCACCTGACGGTGATGTTTTGCGAACTGGCCGGCTCGGCTGCCCTTTCGGCGCGGTTGGACCCGGAAGAGATGTGGCGGGTGATCGGGTCCTATCATGCTTGCATCGGTGAGGTCGTCGACCGCCACCACGGCATGATCGCCCGCTACATGGACGATGGCGTGCTCGCCTATTTCGGCTATCCGCGCGCGCAAGAGGATGATGCCGAACAGGCGGTGCGCGCCGCGCTCGCACTTGTCGATGCGGTGGCGAATCTCGAGACAAATGTCGACGCGGCGCTGCAGGTTCGCATTGGCATTGCGACGGGCACGGTCGTCGTGAGCGAGCTCCTGGTCGATGAAACCCCGGCGGAGCAGGCCGTCGTTGGCGAGACGCCGAACCTCGCCGCGCGCCTGCAAACGCTGGCGGAGGCAGGGACAGTGTTGATCTGTCCGCAGACGCATCGGCTCACGGGAGGGCACTTCGATTACCGCGATCTCGGCGCGCTCGCGCTGAAAGGATGGGCGGAACCGGTACAGGTTTGGCAGGTGCTGGGACCGAGCGGCGTGGAGAGCCGCTTCGAGGCGATGCACAAGACCAAGCTGCAGCCGCTGTTCGGGCGTGAAGAGGAGATCGAACTGCTGCTGCGCCGGTGGCGACACGCCACGCAGGGGGAAGGCCGGGTGGTGCTCCTGACGGGGGAGCCAGGTATCGGCAAGTCGCACATCGCGCTCGCGCTTGGCGAGCGGCTCCAGGGTGAGCCGCACATCGCGTTGCGCTATTTCTGCTCGGCACATCACACCAACAGTGCTCTCTTCCCATTCATTGGCCAAATCGAACGTGCTGGCGGGTTTGAGCGCAGCGACTCGGTCACGGAGAAGCTGTCCAAACTTGACGCTCTCGTTGCACAATCGACGATCGACCCGGAACGCGTCGCGGTTCTGGCCAACCTTTTGGCGTTGCCGGCTAGCGATCACTTCCGACTACAGGAGCTGAGTCCACAAAAACGCAAGGAGAAGACGTTTGCGGCGTTATTGGCTCAGCTCGATGGGTTGGCGGCACGGCGGCCGGTTTTTATGATTTTCGAAGACATCCACTGGATCGACCCAACCTCGCTGGAGCTGCTCGCCGCTACCGTGGAGCACGTGCCGCAGCTTCGGGTCCTGCTGCTCATCACTACCAGGTCCGAATTCACGCCACCTTGGCCGAGTTACCCGCATACGACAACGATCCCGCTCACGCGTCTCGACCGACGCGCAGGCGCGGCATTGGTCGAGCGGGTGACAAGCGGCAAGAAACTGCCGAAGGAGGTGACGGACGAGATTCTCGCTCGCACCGACGGCGTACCTTTGTTCATCGAGGAGCTGACCAAGACGGTGCTGGAAAGCGGGCTGTTGCAGGAACGGGATGGCCAATATGTTCTCGAACGTCCGCTACCGCCTTTGGCCATTCCGACAACGTTGCACGCGTCGCTGATGGCGCGCCTTGATCGGCTGGCACCAGTGCGGGAGGTGGCACAGATCGGCGCCGTTGCGGGTCGTGAGTTCCATTACGAATTGCTCCATGCCGTGGCCAGAATGCCAAGGGAGAAACTCGAAGAGGCGCTTGGGCAGCTGGTGCGGTCGGAATTGATTTTCCGTCGGGGCGAGAGCCCACACGCGGTTTACACCTTCAAGCACACGCTGGTACGGGACGCCGCATATGCCAGCCTCCTGAAAAGCCGCCGCGCGCATCTGCACGCCGCTATTGCGAATGCGCTCGAGCAACAGTTCCCCGATATTGCGCAAACCCAGCCCGAAACTTTGGCGCACCATCTCACCGAAGCCGGACTGATCGAGAAGGCGATCGGATACTGGCTCCCGGCCGGCAAGAACGCGGCCCAGCGCTCGGCCAATCTCGAGGCCATCGCACACCTGCAGCGAGGGATCGAGCTGACGGGCCGGTTGCCGCTCGACGCGGGCCGGGACAGGTCCGAGCTTGATTTTCAGCTGGTCTTGGGGCCGTGCCTCATCGCAACGCATGGGCCGGCCGCGAGCACGGCAGTGGCCACCTTCACGCGTGCCCGTGAGCTATGCGAGCGGCTCGGAGAGCCGCCTGAGTATCTTCAGGTGATGTTCTGGCTCGCGACTGTGAACGTCGTGCGGGGCGAGCTGCCGCAGGCGCTCGAAGCCGTCGATGGTATGCCGAGCGCTGCCGAAACGCGCGGCAACCGGGGGGCATTGCTCAATGTGATCCGCGGGCGGGCGATGATTCTCATGTTTATGGGACGCATCGTGGAGGCCCGAGAGCAACTCGAACGCGCCGTCGAGATGTTCGGCACAAGCGAGGAGGCCGACAGATTGGCCGCGCGGGCCGCCGGTCAGGACGCCGGCGTGGCTATGCTGGTACTCAAAGCGTGGGTGTTCTGGCTTCTCGGCCAGGTCGACGAAGCGGTCGCGTACATGGCTGCCGCGCTTGAACGCGCCGACGCGGTCCAGCACGCGCACACCTACGCTTACGCCTGGTACTATGCCTCCGTTCTGCACGCTCTACGCGGGGAGCCGGCGATTGCTCAGGGCTACGCGGAGCGTTGTCTCGCCATATCGGAGCAACACGGTTTCCGTCAGTGGCTCGGACTGGCGCACGCGATCCGAGGCATTTGCGCGGCCGTGCTGAATGCCTCAGCCGGCCGGCTCGACGAGGTGACGACTGCGCTGGACCAATACCAACGCGCAGGTTATCAGCTCGGCGTCACGGCGCAGTTCGTGCTCCTGTGCCCGGCCTTACTGCTCCGCAACGAACCCGAGGCGGCGCTAGAGCTGATCGATCATGGGCTCTCGATCGTCAGCCGCAACAGCGAGCGGTTTTTTGAAGCCGAACTGTATCGACTAAAGGCCCGCGCGCTGCTCGTGCGGGGCGCACCAAACGCGGAGGTGGAGTCCCTGCTCGACCAAGCTTTGCAAACCGCACGCAGCCAACAGGCGCGATCGCTCGAGCTTCGTGCAGCAACCGATCTGGCCATGCTTTGGAAGAAGCAAGGCAAGCGTGCGCAGGCGCACGACATCCTTTCATCCATCTATGGCCGCTTCACGGAGGGATTCGAAACGCTGGATCTCAGGGAAGCTAAGGGCACGCTCGCCCAGCTGCAAGCCGGTCTCTGAGGTGTTCTCTAAGACCTTCTCTCCTTTTTTGCATTCTTTCTTCTCTGTGCGGCGCTTCTATTATTCTCGGCCTCGTTGGATCTTTCGGTTTTGCCATTTCTTCGTCGTATCGCTTCTTCGTGTGGTCCGCCGCAAGGGCGCCCATCTTTATTCCAAGCTCGAGATTGGAGTGCGACCAGTCGAAATTGATGTGCCTGTCTACGGGGATTTCGACAATTGTGAGATGGTTAAACTCACCTTCGGCTTCGCCGCACGTGATATGATACTTGAATAGCTTGACGTCATCTTCGCCAACGGTTGCGGCGAACTGCTCGCATAGATTTGCCATCGAATCATACAAATTTCTGGGCGGGAGAATTTGGTCCGCGTCGACAATCCTGTTGATCCAGATCTCATCCAAGTCTGGGTGGTCGCGCAATAAGTTCTTGAAATTCACGGTATCGACCAGAGCTCCTTCACAATAGACATCGCCGTCGATTTCTACCGTTTGCTCGATGTAAGGTAGAGCCGAACAGGCACATAAACTCGCCGCATCGATGGGCCTATAACCGTCAACCTGATAACCGTTAATGGCGTTGGCCTGGAAATCTTTTCTGTTGGCAAACAACACGAGCTCCTGCTTGGATAGGTTCCAGGCATTGTGAAAGATAAATGGTTTATTGTCCTCGTATAGTCTGTCGAACTTTATGTTGTCTAAGAACTTGCTGTTAGGATAGTAAAGCCTGGATAAGCCGTCGATTTTCGATTTATACATCATGGCGGTCAAAAAACGCACGACCGGGTTCACCGCCAAGACATGATTCAGCGTCCACCGGTTAAAGTCTCCTTCGCTAAACTCTGCAAACTCTCTAACTTCTTCAAATTCTCTATCGTTAAGTGGGCGCCAGCGCCGTCTTGTAGCCGACATCCGCCCGAGAGCCGAGATAGTGTGCATGAAAGATTTCATGATTTCTCTCGGCAACAAAGCATTCTTGTAATTGCGCGGCTCGAGCAGAAAATCCCACATGGCCTCCGCGTTGCTGGCCCAGTCTGGCGCAAATATGGTATTCATCGGAAAGCTTTTGAAAGACTTATCGTTGCGAAACACGTCGCGGAAAAATTTCTTGGTCTCTTCAATCTCGTCGCCTTGTCTCGCCTGGTTGTAGACGACCCCAACCCAAGCACCGATGCATGACAGTGCCCATACGTCAAAATCTATTCCGTTCTTCTTGAGACTTTCCAGAACGCCAATATGCAGTCCTGCTGCCGGTCCGCCGCCCGCGAGGCAAATCGCTCGCTTCGGCTTGCGACCGGCCTGCCCGCCGCCGCCCTGTTTGGCCACGCGCCGTTTCGCCATTATGACACCCCTGCTCTGGACCTATGAGATTCGATATTTCCTGCTAAAACCCCGGTTGTCTGCAGTCTATGAGCTCGACTGCACGATCCGGCCGACTCATCTTGCGATTGTTCAAGGCGCTCCCACAACCTCCAATAATATCTTGATAAGCGCTCGGGTCAACGATCCTCATTAAGCACCTGCAGCTAGCGTCGGGCGAAAGCGAGCTTTTGGCGCGACCCGTCACCATGCAACCTCGGCCCCCTGCTCGCGTGCCGATCCCGAGTGGCCCCGCAGCTCCCGATTGATGACATCGTGGATGAACGCCGCATCGTCCACGACTGCAAAATGCGCGCCTTCGCGGATATGCACCTGCAGCCGCGAATTGGTAAAACGTCCCCAGCCCAGTGCGTGGTGGCGCGAAACGTATGGATCGCCTTTTGCCGCGAAACAGGTGATCGGAATTTCCCACGGCGGTTCGCGCACGAATTGGTAGTCGGTCGCCATTTGAAATTCGGCGCGCACGACCGGCAACATCAGACGCCGCAGTTCGGGGTCACTAAGAAGCTGCTCCGTCGCCTGAATATTGAAATGGCGAATAAGCTCGGCGAACACATCGTCCGGCTGTGCATAGGCGGGAAGACTGATGCGGAATTCCGCCAGCTTCAGCAAATCGTGCATCACACGTTCTTCGAATGAACCCTGGTCGGTGATGCGGTCGGGGGGCCGCGCGCCCGAGGCAAACAAGTGTTCGGGGCGGACCATAGTTGTATGAATGAGCCGGCGTGTGGTCTCGTACATGGTCAAGGCGCCGAGACAATGGCCAAAGAACGCGAACGGCCGGTCCAGGAGTCCTTCCATCTCGAGAACGAGCCGCTCGACAAACTCCTTCATGTCGGCAATCGGTGTTTCGGTAATGCGGCCGAGCCGCCCGGGCGGCTCGATTGCGACCACCTCGATCGTGGGATCGATGAACTGCGCCCAGTTTCGATAAACCGCGGAGCCTCCGCCGGCGAACGGGAAGCAAAACAGCCGAATTCGGGGAGCCGCTCTTGGGCCCACGATGATCAGCCAGTTGCCGGCGTGACCTTTGGGCTGGAACGCGATCGGTTGCGGCCGGCGGCCGCTACCGCCGGGCGTCGGATCCGCTGCGATTGGCCAACTCCCAACACAATGTTCAGGCCGAGACACAACCGGTTGCGGCACGGCAGCTTCGTCGGCGCTCAGGCCCGCGGTAGGCCAAACACCGACAGAGGGCTCAGGCTGAAGCGCTTGCGTCATTGCCTCGGCGGCGGTTCCCGTCACGTCCGGCAGGATGTCATCCACGAGCTGCTCGACGCTGGGGCCCTGAATCAGTTTCACGGTTGAGACCTTGATCCCGAGGGCGGTCTCCAGCCGATTCACGAGCGTCACCGACATCAGCGAATTGAGCCCGAGCTCGCGGAGCGGGCGAGCGGCATCGATTGTTGCGGTGATGCCCAACGTCTTCATCGCCTCCTGGCGGACAAACTCCACCAGCAACTCCCGGCGCCTCACTCCGGCCGCCTCTTTCAATTGGCTCCTCATCACCACCGCCACATCGGGCCCCGCGCTTCGGCTTGCCGGATCGGCTCCCGCCGTTTGCTTCGGTGAATCGCCGGTCCCTGAAGTGAGTCTCAATGCTTCCGGCGGCAATGATTTCAACGACAATCCTTCGATGGCGGCCGCGAACCGCCCGTCGTCCTGGTAGACGACGACATCGATGGTGAACATGTCCGCGTCGCCGTTTGCCGGTTGGCGCAGCACGCCATGCGCCCAAACCTCTCGAGCACGGACGTTCGCGCAACGGAAGCGCTCGACGCTGATCGGTAAGTAGGTGGCTCGCCGCGCCGCGGCCGCTTGTGTGAAATCGCCATAGTCCGCGACCAGTGCCGGATAAAGATGCAGGCAGGCATCGAGAAGCACCGGATGCAGGCCGGCGTGGCCATCATGGGAGAGATGCGCGGGCAGCCGAACTCGCGTCAGGACCTCGCCGTTACCCCGCTGCAGCGTCTCGATGGCGCGGAATGATGCGCCATATTCCAATCCCAAAGCGCGCAAGGTTTCGTAATAGCGGTCGATCGGGATAGAACCGGCACATCGTTGTCCGATATGATCGAACCGAGGAGCGGCGATCCCACCATTCCGCGCTTGGTCGTCCTTTCGCGCCACGCCCACCATATGGGTTCGCCACGTATCGGCGCCATTCGTACCGATGCTGGCGAAGCGAAACTCGGCTGCCGAATCGCCCAGCGGCGTGAGGATCGATTGCACGATGCGCTCGCCGCTTTCCGGCAACACCATTGCCTCGCGGTATTGCAGATTGGCGATCTCGACTGCGTCGGAGCCGAAATACTGGCACGCCGCATCCCGCAAAGCCGTCACACCAACCGTCGTGGGCAGCACCGGCATGCCATAGATGCGATGATCGTCAAGATAAGAGAAACGTTGCAAGCTGTAGGCGCTTTCGAATTGGGCATCCGGCAATGCCGAGCGCAAGCGTATGCCGGTCAGCCCATTGGAAAGAGGGCCCGCCGATCGCGCATTCGCGTCGGCCTCGATCCAGAAACGGCGGCGCTCGAAAGGATAGGTCGGTAGCGACACGCGACGGCGAGGGTATGGTCGATCGAATGCGTCCCAATCGACGTCGTAACCGCGACGGTAAAGCTCGCCAAGGCTCGTCAGGATCGCTTTCAATTCTCCGCGCTTGCTGAGCGAGGCGAACCAGGTTTTTCCGTTTTCTTTCACGCATTGTCGCCCAAGCGCGAGCAAGGTGTTGCCCGGCCCGATTTCGAGGAAGTCGGAAACGCCAGTCTGGTCCAGCGCCTGGATTCCCTCGACAAAGCGCACGGCATTGAGCGCGTGGTCGCACCAATATCCCGCGCCCGGCGGCTCCCGCATCGGCGCAGCGGATACAGTCGAGATCCACGCGATCTTCGGCGTCTGGCCTTGCACGCCAGCGGCGATACGACCGAACTCGGCCACGGCCGATCGCATCAACGGAGAGTGGAAGGCATGGGACACGGTCAGCAATTGGCATCGAATGCCGAGGCGGTCAAAACGCCCCATGAGAGCCGTCACCGCGTCACGCGCCCCCGAAATGACCGTGTTCTGCGGGCCGTTCAGGGCCGCGATTGCGATGTCTGCACGGTCCAATTGCTCGATCGAAGCCGTCACAGTCTCTTGGTCCGAGAAAACGGCGGCCATCGCGCCGTCCCGCGGCAGAGCTTGCATGAGGCGCGCACGTTCCACGAGCAGCCCGACCGCTTGCTCCAGCGTGTACACGTCTGCGCAATAGGCTGCCGCGAATTCGCCGACGCTGTGTCCCAGGACTACGTCGGGAACGACGCCCCAGGACCGCCACAGCGCGACGAGGCCGGCTTGGACCGCGAATAGCGCCGGCTGCGTGTAGGCGGTCTCGTCGATCAGAATGGAATCCGCATCGTCGCCGAGGAGTACGTCCGTCAGTGGCTGCCCCAAACGGTTGCCCACGATCTCGGCGCAGCGATCAACTTCCTGCCGGAATACCGGTTGACGGCGATAGAGGTCCGCACCCATTCGTGCGTATTGCGACGCCTGCCCGGAAAACAGAAAGACTAGGCGGCGCTCTCCAACACGCTCAGGCGTGGCGCCATTGCCGGATTCGGCGGCCAGCGCTCTTCGCAGTTGTTCGTTCGAGCCGACAACGGCGGCAAAGCGCACGGGAAAATGCGTTCGGCCGCTGGTGCTGGTAAAGCAAATATCGGGCAACGGCGTTTGGTCGCGGCTAAGCGACGTGAGGTGGCGCTCGATCGATGCGCGCAATGCGGCATTGGTCCTTGCCGACAGCGTGAACAAGCCGAAGTGCGACTTAGCGGCTTTCTTGGCCGCTGCCGGCGGTTCTTCGAGCACGACGAAAGCGTTCGTACCGCCGAGGCCGAGCGAATTGACCGCGGCGAGCCGCGGACGATCGCCGGCGGACCAGTCGCGGCATTGCGTATTGACGAAGAACGGGCTGGCGGCGAAATCGATCTTGGGATTCGGCCTCTGGAAGTTGAGACTGGGCGGGATTTTTCCGTGTTTCAATGCCAACGCAGCCTTGATCAGCCCGGCAAGCCCCGCCGTCTGTTCCAGGTGCCCAATGTTGGTCTTCACCGAGCCGATGGCGCAGAAGCCGCTCCGCTGCGTGCTGGTGCGGAACGCGCGGGTCAACGCGTCGATCTCCAGCGGATCGCCGATCAACGTGCCCGTTCCATGGCACTCGACGTAAGCAATGTCGTCCGGGGACGCATCAGCGATGAGCAACGCCTCGATCATCGCGCGTGCCTGACCCGCGACGCTGGAGGCCGTGTAACTCACCTTGTCGGCGCCATCGTTGTTGATCGCCGATCCTCTAATGACCGCGTAGATGTGGTTGCCATCGGCGACGGCCGCGGCAAGCTCCTTGAGCAGGACCGCGCCGACACCGCTGCCGAAGATAGTCCCCTGCGCATCGGCATCGAAAGCACGGCAATGGCCGTCGGGCGACAGGATGCCGCCTTTCACGCTCCTGTAGCCAACGCGCTGGGGCACGCGCACGGTCGCGGCTCCCGCCAGCGCCATATCGCATTCGCCTGCGAGAATCGCCTGGCAGGCGAGATGCACGGCAACCAGCGACGTCGAACATGCGGTCTGCACATTGATACTCGGTCCGGTCAGGTTGAGCTTGTAAGAAATTCGCGTGCTCGGAAAATCCTTGTCGTTGCCGAGGTGCGTGAGGTTGCCTGTGGTGCCCGGCAGCTCCGCGCTGAAGGGCAGGCGGTCGACAAGGTAGCTGCTGACTACTCCGCCCACTCCGGTGAAAACGCCGATCGGCTTGGCCGAGCGTCCGGCCGCTTCGCCGGCGTCCTCGAAGGTTTCCCACGCCACTTCCAGAAGCAGGCGCTGCTGCGGATCCATGAGCCGCGCCTCCTCGGGCGAATATTCGAAGAAGGCAGCATCGAACTGGTCGATGTCCGGCAGCAATGAGGCAGCCTTGACATAGGACGGATTGCGCAACAGCTCGCCAGGTACTCCCGCGGACAGGAGATCCTGGTCGCTCAGCGCGCTGATGGATTCCACACCTTCACAAAGGTTTCGCCAAAAGGCGGAATGATCGGCCGCGCCGGGAAAACGGCAGGCGATACCGACAATCGCGACACCGGCGGAGCTATTGCCGCCCGTCATCTGCGCTTTCTCCGCGTTCGTCTGGTCTGAGCTCGTTTAACCGCTGCTGCGACCGCATGCTCGTCTCCGCTGCGCTCGAGCTCGGGAAAAAGCACCTGCTGATAGGCCCGCACGAGGTCCCCGACCGATCGAACGCTTGTGATCGAAACGAGCTTGGCAAATGGATCGACACCAAGCTCGGCTTCCAATTCGGCCACGACGAACGCCAAGTCGAGCGAGCTGAGGCCGAGCGTTGCGCTGAGCTTGTCGGTACTCGACAGGCGAGCGACTTCCCCGACGCGCTCTGCCAAGACCGCGCGGATTCTGCCGTGCACGATGGATTCGATTTGCGCGAGCGTCGGCGCAGTCAGCATGTGATGCCTCCGTCCACCACAAGGGTCTGTCCGGTGATGAAGGACGCCTGGTCGGAGGTCAGGAAGTGAACGGCGTTCGCGACATCATCTATGCGCGCTAGCCGACCCAGCGGTGTGCGCCGAGCGATGCGCCGCTTCTGCTCCTCCGCCATATCACTGACCATGTCGCTGTCGAAATAGCCGGGAGCCACGGAATTCACCCTGATCTGACGCGGGCCGAGCTCGCGAGCAAGGCTACGCGTCAAACCGTCGAGCGCTGCTTTAGTCGCGCTATAGACGGCCACTCCCGAATGGCCGCGGATGGCATGCACCGAGGATATGTTGACGATGCACCCGGAGCCCTGCCGGAGCATGAACCGCGAACACGCCTGCGCGAGCACGAGAGCTGCGGTGAGGTTCACTTCGACGACCTCGACAATATCGCGCGTGCGCATCGTTGGTAGAATGCCTTCCATTGCAATTCCGGCATTATTGACGAGCACGTCGATGCGGCCCAACCGATCGCCCACGTCCTTCACGAAGGCGCGCAACGCCTCGTGATCGCGGCCGTCCACGGCGCCCCAATGGAAATGCTGGCCCTTGCGGGCACGCAACATTTTGGTGATGAAAGTTGTCTTCGTTCGGCTTAGCGTCGCCACCCGATAGTGCCGGTCGATAAACCCCGACACTAGTTGGGCTCCCAAGCCGCGACTCCCCCCGCTAACCAGCGCGACCTTTCTGGCCTGTGGCATGGTCGTCGTGTCCTTGCGCTCAACTTACGATCCGGCGTCGGTATCGGCGGCGCGCCGAATCTATGTTTGATCGCGCGATTTCTTGAAACGCGCACCGTAATGATCCTCCAGGACCACTTCGATGACGGCGGGTATTTTGTAGCGCTCGAGTCGCGCGTGGCAAAATTGACGCACGCGCCGTTTGAGCGTGTCGGGATCCTCCGGCCCGAGCGGGGTGATTTTGGCTGCAACGACCTCGCCGGTGACCGGATTCGGCTGGCCGCGCACCGTGACGTCTTTGACGTTGTCGACTTGCAGCAGAACGTTCTCGATTTCGGTCGGATGCACTTTCTCGCCGCCCACGTTTATCAGCTCCGATTTGCGGCCGAGAATGCGAATGTACTCGCCCTCTCTTTCGACAAGGTCCTGCGTGTTGAACCAGCCGTCCGCATCGAACGGTGACGGAGCGTTCAAATAGCCGAGCATCGCGCTCGGCGACCTGATCCAAAGCACGCCGTCGACGATCTTGTGCTCAAATCCGGCATTACCGAGTTTGAGCCAGACCGAGCCGGAGTCGCGTGATTGGGTCGGCAGGATCCCCATTTCCGAAAGCCCGTAGGTCTGCTTGAACCGCACCCACGGCAAAGCTTCGCGCACGACCGCAAGCGTGCTGGGGGGCATCGGCTCCGTTCCGTAGGTGACGATCTTGAGGGAGGAAAGATCGTAACGTCTGATGGCGTCGGCGATCAGCAGGATTCGCAGGAACGTCGGCGTCGTGGGCAGCAACTCGATCCGGCGCGCTTCGATCGCGGCGCATACTGCGTCTGGAGTGCGCTCACGTGTCGTGACGATGGTCCCGCCGTGACAGAGCCCGTAAAACAGCGTGTTGATGCCGCCGATATGGTCGAGCAGCAAAAAGACCAGCATGCGATAGGCCGGTCGCGGTACCTCGAACTTCGCCAATAGCCGATCAAAATCGAGGACCGAAGCCTTGCTCTCGCCGGTCGAGCCCGAGCTGAACAGAACCAGACCGGGCGCATCGCGTTCCTTGAGTCCCCGCAACAGCGGATGGATCACCGCACGGTCGAAGCCGGTAACGTGCCATGAATCGTCGCCCTCGAATCGAATGGCGAATTGCACCTGCGCCAGCTGCATCAGCCGATTCCAGCGCGGCGCGGTCGCGGACGCCAACGGGACGATGATGTTGCGGTTCACCAAGGCGGCCAGAAGCAAAGCGCACAGCTTCGGCGAATAGTCGCCACAGATTGCCAGCGTGTCTCCCGGTTTGACCCCGTGCTGCGCCAAGTGGCGAAGCCAAGCATCACGGCCGTCACAGAGCTGTCGAAACGACCAACTCTCGTTGCTCCAAATCAGTGCCGGCCTGTCCCCCCAAGATTGCAATCGCCGAGTCAACCAATGACGGCTCATGACCGCCCGCCCCTGCCGCTCTGCGTTTGCCATTCAAGCCCCTACCAAGCAGTCTCCTCCGCCTGGTTTGCGCGCGATCTTCGCCTTTTCAGCATAGCCTCCATGGCTTGCATCGTCTGAACGGCATGCATGACCCGTGCCGCCTCCATCGAATCCAACGATTGTAGGCACTCTTTGAGTTTGTCCATGTCGACGGAGCCGTTCGGCCCTTCATATGGACTGCGTGAGGTACGAAAATCGAACGATTCATGAAAATCGAAACGTCCGTGTTGCCCGTTCGGAGACCCTCCGTGTTGGACAAAAAATTCACAGGCTCTGTGCGTCTGGTAGGCCACCTCCGACATTGCCTCGAACCAGTCATGCCAAAGCTCGCCAAGCATCATGGCAAAGCGGATGCCGGATTCGGAAGTGTCAGCCTCTGACCGATGATGCTGCGCGTCGTCGAAAAACATGAGACACTCCCATTCACACAACAGCGCCCGCGACGTTTCCGCCCCGACGGTCTCGCTTCAAACGATTGCGTTGCAAACATTGCACAATTCCTGATATATGTCCACGGTTCGCAGCCGCGTGAGTAGCAGAGGTATCAATCAGCGCCGACGCGGCTCCAATTGTGCAATGTCAGGCAACGCATCGGATGCGCGCTGGCTACGGCGGCGACGTAGCCCGGCGCAGGATCGAGACGAACAACGGACCACTTTCGGGCAACGGATTGATCGCCGTCCCACGCGGCCAGCCGCAGTCTGCCGATCGGATCGAGATCAAACTCGATGCGGCCAAGATGAGCGGCCAAGCTAATGCCTAATCCTTTGACCGTCGCCTCCTTATGCGTCCATAAAGCGAAGAATGCATCCCGCTGCGCCGTTCCTTGTAAAGCACTCAAGGCTTTGCTTTCCGCCGGTGTAAAATAGCTTCGCACAATATCCATGGCCCGCGGCAGGTCGCGCACCTTCTCGACATCGATACCGATCGGGTGATCGAATCGCACCGCGAGCATGCAGCAATCGCTGCTGCGGGAGACGCTGAACTGGAGATCGGGACCGTTTGCCCGCGCGATCAAATACGGCTTGCCATGATGATTGCGCGCAAAGGTCAGCGTCGCCGGGTCTGCATCGCAATAGATGGAAAGTATCCGCCGCGCCACCCCATGCGCTTGGATGAAACGCATCCGATCACGCTCGAATGAGAACTGCGCGGCCTGTGTCCGCTCTTCTCGGCTCAGGATTCGCAGCAGGTCGGCTATTGCGTGACGCTCGTCGGCGAGCCGAGCGGTCCACACGTGGATTTTACCGAGCGATAATGCCGGACGAGCTATGCAGGGATCGCTCATATCTACGGCCTCGCATCCGGCGCAAGCATGCCCACGGATGCATACAAGTCCTCGATGATCTCCCTGGCGAGAGCGGCGCCCGCAGGGGAGAAGTAAAAATGCCCTCCAGGGAAACTGCAGGTGCGAAATTTTCCGCGGGTGAGGTCTCTCCAGGACTGGAGAGAACCATGATGAGTATCATCGTCGGCGCCGGCAAATGCCGTGATCGGACAAACGATGCGATCCCCTGGATCGACTGCATATCCCGCAACGAGCGCAAGATCTGCTCTTAACGCTGGCAGTAGAGCAGCTATGAGTTCCGGCCGTTGGATTACGGCTGCAGGCGTACCGCCAAAACGGCCCAGAATTGCAAGCAAATCGCGGTCCGACAGCGGGCGTGCCTGGGAGGCATCAGCGGAGGCGAATTTGGGACTCCCGCGGCTGGAAACGAACAGATGCACGGCGATGCGGCCATCGGCCGAGCGCAGTTGCCGGGCAGCTTCAAAGGCCATGCACGCGCCCACGCTGTGGCCAAAAAAACCGAATGGCACTCCCATCAGCGGCTGCAGTGCACGACCCAGCCTCTCCATCAGCGCGCTCATAGACGTGAATGGTGGCTCGTCAAGACGCGCCGCGCGGCCCGGCAACTCCACGGGACAGAAATCCACTTCCGGAGGCATAAAGTGCCGCAACGGCCGGTAAAACGCGGCATTGCCGCCAGCGTGGGGAAAGCAGAAAAGGCGGCAACGCACGACTGGGCCTTCATTGCGAAACGGTATCCACTTATCGAGCGTCATGCGTCCATCGTTCTGAGCGAGCAGCGTGATCGACAACGGTGCCGGACCAAAAGATCATGCGCAAGACTTTAGGCTCAAAGGTGCTGATCCCAGACATCGAGTTGCGGCGGCCAGTGCCGCACGGTACAGCTTTTCGCGGGTATGGATGGAGGGGATACGTGCCCACATTCAAGGCTATTGTGGTCGACAAGAGTGATGGCGGGCAAAAGGTCCACCTCATCGATTTTGACGAATCCGATCTAATGGACGGTGATGTCACCGTCCGCGTCGAATGGTCGACGGTGAATTACAAGGACGGGCTCGCGCTCACCGGAAAAGCGCCGGTCGTTCGCCGTTTTCCGATGATTGCCGGCATCGATTTCGCCGGCACCGTGGAATCCTCCACGCATCCGCAGTGGCGGCCGGGTGACAGAGTCATTCTTAATGGTTGGGGATTGGGCGAAACCCATCTCGGCGGCTATGCGGAAAAGGCAAGGGTCAAGGGCGATTGGTTGGTGCGATTGCCCGCGCGCAATAGCGCGCGCGGCGCGATGGCGATCGGTACCGCCGGCTTCACCGCCATGCTGGCGGTGATGGCGCTCGAGCGTCACGGCGTTACGCCGCGACACGGACCGGTGATCGTCACCGGAGCGGCCGGAGGATTGGGCTCGATCGCCGTGGCGTTGCTCGCCAAGCTTGGCTTTGCCGTCATCGCCTCGACGGGACGTCCGACCGAGGCGGATTACCTTAGAGACCTGGGCGCTCGCGAGATCATAGAACGCAAGGAGCTCGTCGGCGCAGCCAAGCCGCTTGGCCGAGAGCAATGGGCCGCAGCCATCGATACCGTTGGATCGACCACATTGGCCAACGTGCTGTCGATGACCCGCTACGGCGGCGCGGTCGCCGCCTGCGGATTGGCCGGTGGGATGGATCTTCCGGCGACGGTCGCCCCATTCATCCTGCGCGGGGTGTCGCTCGTCGGCATTGACTCCGTGATGTGTCCGCTGGAACGGCGGCGGGAGGCCTGGAAGCGATTGGCGTCCGACATGGAGGCGGGCAAACTCGCCGCGATGACCAGCGAGATCGATCTGTCCGGCGTCATGGAGGTCGGCCGGCGCATCGTCGAGGGAGGGGTACGCGGCCGGGTCGTGGTCAAGATCGGGGAACGCCGGTGAACGGTGGCCGGCTCGGTCGAAAGCCCTTGCCCGCGACCACTTGGCTCTGAAAGCGTCGGCATGGGGGAAGAATGCGAGACGAATCTTTCGTAAACAGAAGACCCACGATTGCGTTTTCCTGCCTTCCTCACCTGCTCGAACATCACGCAAAGCGTATTCCCGACGCGCCGGCGATTCTGGCTCCGGGGCGTGTTCCGCTGACATACAGTCAGCTTCATCAGCACATCGAAAATACGGAGCATACGCTGCGGGCCATGGGGATAGGTCGGCATGACCGCATCGTCGTGATGCTGCCGAACGGTCCGGAAATGGCGGTGGCGATTCTCGCAACGGCCGCAAGCGCGGTGTGCGCTCCGATGAACCCGGCCTATCAGGCCGAAGAGCTGGATAGATATTTCGCTGATCTGCGACCTCGTGCGTTGATCACTCAGGCTGGGATCGATGCGCCTGCCCGACGTGTGGCGCGCTCGCGCGGCGTGCGGGTCATCGAGCTGTCGGCCGCGTTGGATAGAGAGGCCGGTCTTTTTAAGCTCGCTGGGGATCGGGCGGATGCGCCGTCGCACGAATTGGTCAGCCCCGGCCACGTGGCGGTGCTGCTGCTTACGTCAGGCACGACGGCGCACCCAAAGATTGTCCCGCAGACGCACGCCAACATCTGTGCATCGGCTTACAGCTCCGTCGCCGCGTGGGCGCTGAGTGAAACAGATCGCTGCATAACCATGCTGCCGTTGTTTCACGGCCATGGCCTACATAACACGCTAATGGCCTCGCTGGCGGCCGGTGCGAGCGTCGTATGTACCCCTGGGTGGGACGCCAACAGCTTCTTTGGCTGGGTGACCGAGTTCCAACCGACGTGGTACTCCGCGGTCTCCACCATACATCAAGCGATTCTCGCTCAGGCCCGGCACAACCCGGAGCGATGGGCGGACTGCCGTCTCCGTTTCGTGCGTTCCGGCTCCGCTCCTCTGCCAGCTCATGTCTTAATGGAACTGGAGTCGACCTTCAGAGCGCCTGTGATCGAGTACTATGCGATGACGGAAACCACTTCCACCCCGATCGCGTGCAATCCCCTCCCGCCGGGCCGGCGCAAGGCCGGATCGGCGGGCATACCAGTAAGCTTGGACGTCGCGATTATGGACGAAGGAGGCGCTTTGCTGACCAACGGTCAGATCGGAGAGGTCGTGGTCCGCGGCGCGGGCGTCATGCCGGGCTACGACGGCGACCCAAGCGCGACAGCGGCCGCGTTTGCAGGCGATTGGTTCAAGACCGGGGATCTCGGGTTCTTCGACGACGATGGCTACCTTTTTCTCGCTGGCCGCGTACGGGAAATCATCAATCGCGGTGGGGAGAAAATCGCGCCACAGGAAGTCGACGAAGTGCTCCTGCAGCATCCAGCCGTGGCAGAGGCTGTAACCTTTGCCGCTCCCCACACCACGCTGGGGGAGGACGTTGCCTCGGCGGTCGTGCTGCGGTCCGACGGTGCCGCGACGCCGAAAGAAATACGTCAGTTCGCCATCGGCCGCATCGCCGACTTCAAGGTCCCGCGCCAGATATTCATCGTCGACAAAATTCCAAAAGGCCCGACCGGCAAAGTGCGGCGCATCGGCTTGGCGGCCAAATTGGGTCTTCCGGCCAGCGCTGCTTTGCCGCCAGCCTTCCTCGCGCCACGAACGTCGCTTGAGAAATTGCTGGCCGAGCGTTGGGCGGAGATCCTCCGGCTCGAGCGGGTCGGTATCCACGATGACTTCTTTGCCTCGGGTGGAGACTCTCTCCTCGCCACGCGCGTTCTCGCCCACATCTACGATGCCACGAAAATTGAGCTCGAGGCCTCGAGATTTTTCTCAACGCCGACCATCGCGGAGGTGGCGCAGCATCTCGAACAGGTCATTCAAGCGGGCCAAGCGCCTCGAACTCCCTCGACCCTTGTGCGCGCGGCCCGAGAAAATGGAGTCATGCCAGCTTCGGTCGCGCAGGAACATTTGTGCAAGCTACAGCACGCGCTGCCGGGCATACCTTTTTTCAACATACTCTACGCCCTCCGAATAACCTCGCCGTGCGAGGTCACGGTCCTGGAGCGGAGCATCAACGAAATCGTGCGACGCCACGAGATTCTGCGCACGACCTTCAGCGTCGTTGACGGTCGACACCTGCAGGTCATTGCGCCGCACCTTACTGTACCTCTCGCGTTCGACGATCTGCACGCGCTGCCCGAATTGAGGAGGCAAACGGCCGGGCATCAACTGCTTCAAGATGAACTGCTTCATTCCTTCGATCTTGCGCAAGGGCCCCTCTTTCGAGCCCGCCTGGTGCGCTTGGCCGAGCAGGAGCACCTCTTGGTCTTTTCAACGCACCAGGTCCTCGGCGACGGATGGTCGTCCGGCGTGCTCGCGAACGAACTCGCCGCTTTGTACGATGCCTTTTCCTCCGGAGCGGAATCGCCCCTGGCTCCGCTGCCGATTCAGTTTGCGGATTTTGCACTCTGGCAGCGGCGCTGGCAGTCACATCCGGACATGATGGCGCAGCTCGCTTACTGGCGAGACCGACTTCGCGGTCCACTGCCCGTGATAAGGCTCGCCAAGCGGCGCCCGCCGCGACGGACAATCGACACTCTTCACACTGCCCGGCGAGAGTGGGCGTTGCCAGCGGGCCTCGCGGAAGCCGCCAAGCGCTTCGCCCACCGAGAAGGTGGCACGCTGTTCATGGCCCTCGTCGCCGCTTTGAAGACGCTGTTGCATCGCTACCTGGCTCAAGACGACTTGCGCGTGGCCACGCTCGTCGCCAATCGAAATCGTCCGGGCACCGAGGGACTCATCGGCCCGCTCGCCAACACGATAATCCTGCGCACCAGCCTCGCTGGCGATCCCAGTCCTTTGGAGATGATGCGCCGCGTTCGTGCGACGACGCTTGCAGCTTACGCCAACCAGGATCTTCCCTTCGAAGACTTGGTCGAGAATCTAGAGCGCGCGCGCTCTCGCAGCTCCGTGCCGCTGTCGGAAGTCATGCTCACCTTGCACAACGCCTCGTTGCGGCCTATCATCGACCGTGGCCACACGCTTGGTTTGGAGGAAGCCAATCCGGCGATGCCGATGCCTTTGGTGACGATAACGCCGGTCGACGTTATCTTCATGCTGCATGAGAGCGTACATGGCCTCACGGGACATTGTGTCTACAAACCGCATCTGTTTGATGCCGGGAGTATCGGTCGCCTGCTACGAGACTTTGAAGGGGTGCTTGAACAGATGATGGCGCAGCCGGAGCGCCCGATTTCAACAATCCGGATTTCGCGCAATCCGAACCGTCGCAGCCGCAAGGAGCTCCTGCGCGTTCGTTCCTCGCCGAGCGGCCGACGTGAACCCTGAGGAGCTGGGCCATGGGAAGATGGATGATCCAACTGTTTTCGCTGAAGCAGTTGGATGCGATGGAGCAAAAGGACTACGACATCCTCAAGAACATAATTCTGAAGCAGTTAGAAACGAATTCGGAAATTTTGAAGGTCCTCGATAAAAAGGTACGCCCAATTTACAAACAAATAGCGGCGAAGAAAAAGACACGCCCAATCGGCAAACAACCGGCGGCCAAGAAAAAGACACGCCCGGTTTACAAAAGACGCGCGTCCAAGCGTCACAGATGACGCCCGAGGATCGGCCGCTCGCCCAACACGGTGATTGTGCGCACCAGCTGCGCTGACGATCCCAATCCTTTGGAGGTGCGCTGCGTTCGTGCGACGACGCCCGCGCCCACGCCCACCAGGATCTTCCCTTCGAAGAATTGGTCGCGCGGGCGCTCTCGCAACCGCGTGCCGCGGTCGGACGTCATGCTCACCTTGCACAACGCCTCGTTGCGGCCTATCATGGATTGTCACACGCTCACGTTGAAGGAAGTCAATCCCGGGATGCCCGGCGCCTTTGGTGACGATAACGCCAGCCGACGTTATCCTCATGCTGCACGAAGCCGCACGCGGCCTCGCGGGACGTTGTCTCTGCAAGCCGCATCTCTTTAGTACCGGGACTATCGATCGCCTGTTACGAGAGCTTGAGGGGGTGCTTGAACAGATGGTGGCGCATCCGGAGCGCCCGATTTCAACAAACCGGATTCCACGCAGTCCGAACCGTCGCAGCCCTGCTTCGCGTTTCTTTCTCGCCGAGCAGTCGACGTAAATCCTGAGGAGCTGGATCATGGGAGAATGGTTGAACCAACTGTATGCCATAGACGACTTGAAGGAGCTGGACCAAACGAGCCACGAAATTCTCAAGGCCGAAGTTCGGAGGCACTTGGCATCTCATCCGGAGATCATCAAGGTTCTCAAGAAAGAGCTAGACCCAATTTACACGAAACTGGCGTCCAAGCCTCCGCGGCCGAAATAGGCTTTGGCCTCCCGCGAGCTTCGACCGAGCGCAGACCGGGTAAGCGGATGCTGCGTATGGTTCACGATCTAACCGCCAACACGAATTCGAGGAGGGAATGACGCCATGGGAAGCCCGGTCGGAGTATTCAGCAACAAGGAAGTAAAAGCACTCTCGAAACAGGACATAGCGCTGCTCAAGGCGCACGTCCTACACTACATCCAGCATTCGGCAGAGATCCGCCAGATACTCAATGCGGACCGGAAACTGTTGAGGAAACTGACGAGGGATCCGCGCATCAATAAGATATTGAGAAGGGAAGCAGCCGCCCTGAAGAAGAGACTGGAGAAGAAATAGCTCTGCCGGCACTGCCGCTGCCAAGGTACACGAGCTGGCGGCAAAGGTGACGATCTGCGGGCGCTGATTGGTTAGCTGTGCGGCTTGCATCGTGCTGCGTCGGAGATGACCATGCGAATCAGTGCAGGTCTGCTTTCTCTTGCTCTGCTCATGTGGGTGGAGGCGGCGACCGCGCAGCAGACCTACTCGTTGAGCGTCAGTCGTCATCGTGCCGTTCCGGCGCTGAGCGATGGCGAAGTCAAGCGAATCCTGGCCGACGCGTCCAGGATGCTGCGGAAAAACTCCCGTCATGACGGCGACGACGACGTTGCCTGCAATGTGACGTTCACACTCAAAGGTTCAGTCGGCACCTTCGCGTCGCCTAATTCGCCGGTCGTAGACAGGGACAACATCGACGCGGTCCATCGCGTCGATGCCAATGTGGCTGGCGTGGATTTTCACGTGAAGATCGTCAAGGAGATCAACTTCTGCAGGCCGGATCTACCGGCCGAACCGTTCGTGGGATGCTCGTTTTCTCCGCCCGATTTTCGTTCGATGATTCTTGTTCACCCCAAACTCCATAAGGATGCCCAGGGCCGGATCCTGTCCAGGTACCCCGATCATCTCCTATGGGCCCATGAGTTCGGGCACCTGACGGGCTTGGGGCATCGCGACGATGATCAGCTTGCGCTGATGACGCGCTGTCCTCTGAATACGCAATTTTTCAATGTTTCCGACGCGCGCGTGCGGGTCAACTCGCAGGAATGTCGTCGGTTGCTTGCGGGTCCGGGAGTCCGGCCGCCGGACCCTGTCGGAGGGAACCCCGCATGCCGGTCGCCGCGGTGACCAGCGCACGGCACGCCCTCGTCTCCGATTAAAGCCGAGATGCAATGAGCGGGCGGATATAGCGTCCGCTCTGCGAACAACCCACGACGATCGTCTTCGCATTTGAGACCGGCCAATCATCGTCGGCTGGATGAATGGTCGCAGCCGCATCTATGCGCTTTACCGCCGCGCACCAGTCAGGTACTCCGCAATATCTGTCGCGTTCAACAACGAGCGACATGATTGTCGCGACGGTTGTGCTTGCACGCGAACGAACAGCGATGGTTGAGCGGGGCGTTATGGAATTTCTGAACGGCCGGAGGAGTCTGCACAGGTGCTCGCGGCACCTGCAACAGCGGCACGTCTACTTGCTCATGGGCGCCGCGGGTGGTCGCAAATGAAGCTTTCCCGCAGACAATTTCTGCCGCTGGTCGCGGGCGCTACTGCGCTCCCGGCCGTGTCGCGCGTTGCCGGGGCGCAGGGCTACCCGACGCGGCCGGTGCGCGTGATCGTCGGATTTGCCGCCGGCCAAGCGATCGACATCGTCACACGCATCATCGCTCAGCGGCTCTCGGAGCGGCTCGGCGAGCAATTCATCATCGACAACCGGCCCGGTGCCGGCGGCAATATCGCAACTGAGGCCGTCGTGCGGGCGCTGCCGGATGGCTACACGCTGCTCGCCATCGGCTCCAACAATTTGATCAACGCCACGCTCTACCAAAGGCTCAGTTACAATTTTATCCAAGATATCGCGCCGGTCGCGAGCATCTACCGCGTGCCGCAAGTGATGGAGGTCAATCCTTCATTTTCGGCGACGACGGTTCCCGAGTTCATCGCCTACGCCAAGGCTCATCCGGGCGAAATCAGTTTTGCTTCGGCAGGAAACGGCTCGGTCGCCCACGTGACCGGCGAGCTGTTCAAAATGATGACCGGCGTCGACATGTTGCATGTCCCTTATCGGGGAGCGTCGCTGGCGCTGACCGATCTCATTGCCGGACAGGTGCATGTCATGTTCGACAACATGCCCTCGTCCATCGAACATATCAGAGCCGGCAGGCTGCGCCCTTTGGCGGTGACCGCCACGACACGCATGGAGGCGCTTCCTGACGTTCCGCCACTTGGCGACTTCGTGCCGGGTTTCGAGACGAGCGCGTGGGCCGGTATCGGCGCGCCGAAGGGCACGCCCGCCGAAATCATCGACACGCTCAACCGGGAGATCAACGCCGCTCTCGCCGATCCGACGATCAAGGCACGCGTTGCAGAGCTTGGCGGCGAGGTGCTTGCGCTGTCGCCCAGCGAATATGCAAGCCGCGTCGCGGACGAAACCGACAAGTGGGCCAAGGTCATCAAGTTCTCCGGCACCACGGCGAACTAAGCAACGAAAAATCGCGTGCCGGTATCGTGGCGCATCGATTTATGAGCTGGCCCCGCCGAAGCGTTACTTGCGCCCCCCGCCGCGAATGGGGGGCGATTGTGCGTTGCACACTGCAGAATAGCGGCAGTGTGACAGACCTCACACTTCCAAATGCATGTCAGTGGTAGCTTTCTTCTACCGTATCCCGGCGACGTCGCGGGGAGAGGGTGGCTCTCAAGGTTTCATGCTGAATATGAGCGAATTAAGCCCCCTAATACTCACGATCGCGGTCTTCCTGGGCGGTGTCGTATCAGGATTTTCCGGTTTTGCTTTTTCAGCCGTCTCAGGCGTCATTCTGCTTCATTTCCTGGAGCCCTTGGTGGCCATTCCGTTGATGATGTGCTGCAGCATCGCGTCCCAAATCAGCTCTTTGGCGGTCATTCGTCAGTTCGTCCGATGGCGTGAGAGCACGCCTTTGCTTGTCGGAGGTGCCGCCGGAGTACCGATTGCGCTCTACTTCCTGACGATCACAAACGCCCACGTGTTCCGAATCTTGATCGGCATCTTTCTTGTGACCTATGCGATCTACAGTCTGACCAGACCAGGCTTCGGGATGGTCCGCCAGGCCGCCAGCCCGGTCATTCGCACGATAGTGGGCTTTGCCGGAGGACTCGTCGGCGGCCTAACGGCGATGCCGGGCTCATTGCCCATCATTTGGTGTGACCTGCGAGGTCTTTCAAAAGAACAGCAAAGGGGAGAGGTTCAACCGTTCATTCTCATGGTGCAAGCCCTTGCCATGACCCTGCTGATTTCTCGGCCCGGCACAATTCGTCCCGACCTTCTCCCGCTTCTTCCATTGGCTATTCCCGCGGTTGTCGCGGGCACCCTCGTCGGCATTTTGCTCTGGGGCAAAATCGACGATGCCAAATTCCGCTATTCCATCTTGTCGATGCTGTTGATCTCAGGCTTGTTCTTGATCCGCTAAGGCGCCGGCGGTCGCCGGTCGCATTTCGACAAGCTATGCCGCTGCGGGCGCGATGCCTTCCTGCTCGCAGGAATTTGCGACGTCACACACCGTGGCGCGCTGCAGATCGCGCTTCCAGCGCAGATCGTCGAACTCAGTGCCGTGGTGCATCGTGCAGCAGTCATCCCACATCACCAGATCGTGCACGCGCCAGCGGTGGGTATAAACGAACTGTCGCTGGGTCGCATGCGCGATCAGCTCATCGATCAGGGCGCGGCCTTCCGCCTCGGGCATGCCGAAAATGCGCCCCGCATGGGAAGCGAGGTAGAGCGACTTGCGGCCGGATTGGGGAATCGTGCGCACCAGCGCTTGCGGTACCGGCGGCATTTCGCGTCGTTCTTCGTCGCTAAAGTCGCTGAAGCCGAGCCGTGCGCGCGAGTACAGGATCGAATGCTCGGCGACGATCGATTCGAGCCGACGTTTCATTGCTTCGGGCAGCGCGTCGTAAGCGGCACGCTCGTCGGCGAATTCGGTATGGCCGCCAATCGGCGGAATCGCACGCGCGTAGAGCAGCGAGGCGCGCGCCGGCACGCGTTTGAACGAATTGTCGGTATGCCACATCCGCGCGCCCAACTGGAAACCCCGCCGCCTGCTTTCCTTGCCCCAGATCTCGTTCCTGAAATCGAGATTGGAAACATCGGTGATTTCCTCGCGGACGCGAAGCGCCGTGTCCTTGCGATGAACTCCAATCGATACATCGAGCGGGCCGAAATGGCGCGCGAAATCGAGATGCCGATCCTGCGAAAGGTGCTGATCGGGAAAGATCAGCACCGCGTATTTCGCAAAGGCATCGTCGATAGCGGCGTAATCGGACGGCTCGATCGGCTGCGACAGATCGATATCGCCGATCTCAGCGGCAAAACTCGGCGTGACCGGAAAAACGGTGATGGTCATGTGTTCCTCCACCGCGTAGTGCTACGGATTGGACCACTTTGCATCGACCTATGCAATCAGCAGTCGTCCTTCGCCCGCGCCTTGATTCGTCCGATGGCCGGAATGCAAAGATGGCGCATCACCTCGGCTGGATGCTCGCTCGTCACAGCTGAGAGAAGAGATTGAGCAAGGCGTCGCGCAAGCGGCTTCACGTCCATGTGCGTGCCGTCAGCATCGCCCGCCATCCTTTCCCGCCCTCCCCCGCCCGTTCGCGCCCGCCAGCCGCTCGAAGCGGATCAGCGAGAAATGTCCGAGCGGCGGCATCGCGCGGCGTTCGAGCAGGCGCACGCCGCCGTAACGCTCGGCCCATCGCGCCAGCCGCTGCCAGCGGAATTCCGGCCGCCAGCCCAGCCGCCGCGCGACCGGTGCAAAGCTCTGCTCGAAGAGGCGGCGCGGCCCCGCCTCGGCGCCGAGATGGTTGACCAGGATGATCTCGCCCCCCGCCTTGGTCACGCGCGCAAACTCGTCGAGCGCCGCCTCCGGATCGGGCACCGTGGTGATGACGTATTGCGCGACCACGGCGTCGAAGAAGGCGTCGGGGAAGCCGAGATGCTGCGCATCCATCACCGCCAGCGCCTCCACATGGGCGAGCTTGTGCTCGGCGACCCGCTCGTGCGCCTTGCGCAGCATCGGCTCGCAGTAGTCGACGCCGACGATGCGGTGCTTCGGCGCATAGTCGGTCAGCGAAATGCCGGTGCCGATCCCGACGTCGAGGATGCGCCCGCCGATGCGCTCGGCCGCCGCGATCGAGGCCTTGCGGCCGGCGTCGAACACGGCGCCGAAGACGAAGTCGTAGACCGGCGCCCAGCGCGCATAGGCCTTGGCAACCGTGTTGATGTCGATTTCGCCCGCCATCGCCCCCGTCACGCCAACTCACGCTACGGTTTTATCGCCCGAATGAAATACAACGACGAAATTCGAGTCCAAGTTCCGCATGTCCCGCGGGCCGCCACAGCCGTCGGGGGCCCCATGGATATTCACATGCGCTCCGCGCCGGATGCCACGCGCACGTCCCGCATGAGCGGAACGTGCGTCGCCGCGACCGCGCTTTGGATGAAGCCGCCACCGAGCACGCGCGCCTGTCCTTCGGCGGCGTCGTAGAACACGCAGGCCTGGCCCGGCGACACGCCGTCCTCGCCGTCGAGGAGATCGACCTCGACACCCGCCCCTCCCCGGCTCAACCACGCCGGCTGCGGCGGCCGCGTGGAGCGCACCTTGACGAACACCTCGTGCCAGCCCGCACACAGCGCGTGATCGATGGTGTCATCGCCCAGCCAATTGACCTCGCGCAGCCGCATCCGGCTGGTGCGCAGCGCCTCGCGCGGCCCGACCACCACGCGGCGCGACGATGCATCGAGCCGCACCACATAGAGCGGGTGCCCGGCGGCGATGCCGAGCCCCCGCCGCTGGCCGACGGTGAAATGGATGATGCCGGAATGTCGGCCCAGCACGCGGCCGTCGATATCGACGATGTCGCCCGGCTCGGCCGCGCCCGGCTTGAGCCGCTCGATCACCTCGGTGTAGCGGCCCGACGGCACGAAGCAGATGTCCTGGCTGTCGTGCTTGTCGGCGACCGAGAGGCCGAACCGTCGCGCAAGCTCCCGCGTCTGCGCCTTGGTCTTGTCGCCGAGCGGGAAGCGCAGCGCCTCAAGCTGCTCGTGCGTTGTGGCAAAGAGGAAATAGCTCTGATCGCGCTCGTCCTCGCGCGCGCGATAGAGCGCGCGGCCGCCGCCCGCGAGCGGCCGCGAGGCGACGTAATGTCCGGTCGCCAGCACCTTGGCGCCGAGCTCGCGCGCGGTCGCGAGCAAATCGCGGAACTTGATCGACTGGTTGCACTCGATGCAAGGCACCGGCGTCTCGCCCGCCACATAGCTCTCGGCGAAGCGGTCGATCACCATTTCCTTGAAGCGGCTCTCGTAGTCGAGCACGTAGTGGGGAATGCCGATCCGCTCCGCCACCGCGCGGGCGTCATAGATATCCTGGCCGGCGCAGCAGGCACCCTTGCGATGGGTCGCCGCGCCATGGTCGTAGAGCTGCAGCGTGACGCCGACGACGTCGTAGCCCTCGGCCTTGAGCAGCGCCGCCGTGACCGAGGAATCGACGCCACCCGACATGGCGACGACCACGCGGGTGTCCTGCGGCGAGCCTTCGAGGTCGAGGCTGTTGGGCATTTGCGCTTGTTTCCGGCTCGAACATTGCGCGGCCCAACGCCGGTGTCGAGCGGGGGGACCTCGCGCCACCTTATTATAGGCACTCGATGCCGCGATCGCACGGCCGCGCGGGGAGGCCGGGCGGTGCGGAGCCTCGGCCTCGTGCCGGGCGCCAGCCCGCGCGACCTCACGGATACGGGCGACAACCGGCGCGACCCGCCGATCCGGGCGCGCCAATCAAATCATTGGATCAAAAGATGTTTTTTCGCGGCCCCAGTGGGTCGGGCCGCGAATCGATCGGTGCGGCCCTTGGTTGGTAAGCCCCCTCCTCGAGCCAAATTGGCGCGGTCGGCGCGAGTTTGGTTGCGGCGCAACAATCGGCCCCTGTCTCGCCTGCTCCATCGCCCGTCGGCTGCGCCTACTTCGACCCACGCCGGCAAGGAATTTGCAATCTTTGGGACGCCCCCGGCACGGTTGTCGGCGGCAATGCGGCCGGCGTCGACCCGAATTTAGGCAAATCTTAAGTGGCGGCCATTACCTTCCGCGTGATTTGGCAGTCGGGTGCGTGAGATCATTAATGACAGAGCCCCTTCGACCGCGGGCCAAATACGTCATCGGGCCTGACGGCAGCCCGCTGACCATCGCCGATTTGCCGGCACCGGGCACCAAGCGCTGGGTCATCCGGCGCAAGGCCGAGGTCGTTGCTGCCGTGCGCGGCGGGCTCCTTTCGCTCGAGGAAGCCTGCAGCCGCTATACGTTGACGGTCGAGGAATTCCTCTCCTGGCAGTATTCGATCGACCAGCATGGCCTTGCTGGCCTGCGCACCACCCGCATCCAGCAGTACCGGCAGTAATCCCAAGCCGCCGTCCAGTGTGCTTTCGGGCCGATCACGGCTGATCCGCACATCCCGCAGCGATAGGTTTCCGGCACGCCCATCGCGATCGTTGACGGTCCCGCGCCCTCATCGGTTGACGACCCACAACACCAAACTCAGCAGCAGGCTCAGCAACAAGCAGGTCGCCAGCGGGACATAGACCGTCCCGTTCTCCCGCTCGATGACGATATCGCCGGGCAACCGGCCGAGCCCAAGCTTGCCGAGATAGGGCCACAGCAGGCCGACCACCAGGATTGCAAGTCCGAGCACGATCAGAAAGCGTGCCATCGCGGTCGATCCACCTGCGTGCTAGCGTGCCTCGCATCTAAGGGCATGAACCGGATTTCGCCATGACCGACGTCAAATTGCCGGAACGCGAGGACGTCGTGTCGGCCTAACGGCGACAGCATTCCAGGACCGGGCGGCGCCGATTATTTGTGGTATTGTCCGAGAATGAGCCGAGCTGACATCATCGCAGCCCTGCGGGAGAAAGCTTCCGACATCAAGGATTTCGGGGCAACTTCCCTTTATTTGTTCGGTTCGGCTGCGCGCAACGAGGCAAGCGAGCACAGCGACGTCGATCTTTTCGTTGACTATGACCCGGAGCGCTTCAGTTTCGTTGAACTCATCCAGTTGCGCAGGCGGCTATCGGACATCTTGGGGCGCCCCGCGGATCTCACGACCCGCGAGGGCCTCCATCCGCTGCTACGGCCAGCGATCGAGGCTGAGGCAATCAAAGTGCTGTAATGGCACCGCGCTCACAGTTCATCCGGCTCAGCGACATTCTTGAGAACATCGACGCAGTTACCGAAATGATCGAGGGCGTCGAGTTGGGCAGCTATCGTGGCGATCTCAAGCTACGACGCGCCGTCGAGCGCTGCGTCGAGATCATCTCGGAAGCGAGCCGACACATCCCACCTCGATTGAAGGCGGACTATCCCGATCATCCGTGGGACGAAATAGCAGCCATCGGCAATCTGCTGAGGCATCACTACGAGCGCGTCGATAATCTGATCATGTGGAAGATAGCGACCCAATCGCTTCCCCAGCTGAGACCGACTATCGTTGCAATGATCGAGAAGGCCAAATCATGACCACAAGTCGCTTCAACAGCGCGCTCATCGTGGGCGCAGGTTCTGGACTGAGTGCGTCCCTGGCGCGGGCGCTGGCCAAGGATGGGATCAAGGTCGCGCTTGCGGCGCGCACCACCGGCGACCTCGATCCGCTCGTCAAGGAGACCGGCGCGCGGGCGTTCACCTGCGACGCGAGCAAGCGCGGCGAGGTCGAGAAACTGTTCGCCGATCTCGACGCGACCCTCGGGGCGCCCGACATCGTGGTCTACAACGCGAGCTTTCGCACCCGCGGTCCGTTCGTCGAGCTCGATCCGCTCGACGTGGAGAAGGCGCTCGCGGTGACCGCCTATGGCGGCTTCCTCGTCGCCCAAGAGGCGGCGCGGCGCATGCTGCCGAAGAAGCACGGGGCGATCCTGCTCACCGGCGCGTCCGCGGGGGTCAAGGGCTATCCCCAGTCGGCGCCCTTCGCCATGGGCAAGTTCGCGCTGCGCGGCCTCGCCCAGAGCATGGCGCGCGAGCTTTCGCCGCAGGGCATCCACGTCGCTCACGTCGTGATCGACGGCGGCATCAAGAGCGCGCGCCGCGCCGAGACCGCAGACAATCCCGACAGCCTGCTCGACCCCGACGCCATCGCTGAGAGCTACATGCACCTCATCCATCAGCCGCGCAGCGCCTGGGCATGGGAGATCGAGCTGCGGCCGTGGGTGGAGAAATTCTGACCGCATCCGACCACAAAGAGCGGACGATGACGGACAAGGTTACGATTCCCGCGCTTTTGCAAATGAAGCGCGACGGGCGAAAGAGCGTGGGCGTGGTCGCCTGGGATTATCAGATCGCGCGCATCGCGGATCGCGCCGGGGTGGACATCGTCTCGGTCGGAGATTCGGTCGGCGTCAATTTGTGGGGTCATTCCAATCCGCTCGAAGTCACGATGGACGAGATGCTCGTGGTCTGCAAGGCGGTGCGCCGCGGCGTGACGTGCGCGCTGGTGAGTTGCGACTTTCCCTACGGGCCGTTGCAGGAAGGGTCGGAGAGCGCGGTGCGCGCCGCCATTCGCCTGGTCAAGGAAGGCGGCGCCGACCTGGTCAAGCTCGACGGCGCGGCCGATTTTCCCGAGACCGTGCGTGCGCTTACCCGCGCCGGCATTCCGGTCTTCGCCCAGTTCGGGATCACGCCGCAGACTGCGCTGCGTTACGGCATCCCCTACGGCGCCCAGTCCGCGCCCGGAGCGCAGGCGCCGCCCGAGATGACGGCGAAGCTCGTGGAGGAGGCGAAGCTTTTGGAGGATGCGGGCGCCTCGCTTCTCGACTTCACCAATTCCGGACCGGTGGCGGGCGCCGCGGTAGTGCGCGCAGTCAAGATCCCGGTGCTCGGCGGCTTCGGCGGCGGCCCGTGGCTCGACGGCAGGATGCGCATGGCGCACACCGCCATCGGTTACGGCGAGAAATGGATCGACTCGAAGACCGAGACCTACGCCAACGTCGCCAAGATCAGCCTCGAGGCGTTGAGCGCGCTGATCGCGGACGTGCGCGCCGGCCGTCAGATCAAGGGTTGATGGCGAGGCACCCGCGCGGCGGGAAAATCGCTCAGCTCCGAAGTTGGTCTCGCCTAGGCTCGAGCCGACCTACGCGGCGTCCAACGCCGCCAGCGCCGCCTTCGCGATGATGACATCCTGCTCGATCTTGGCGCCGCCCGCGGCCACCGCGCCGACGACCTCGCCTGCGACCGTGATCGGAAAGCCGCCCGGCACATTGGTGAAGTCGCCCATGCGCACCGCCATGTTGAGCGCGTTTTCCTCGGGCGCATAGCCGGTCGGCTGCCGCTGCGAGGCCGAGGTGATGGCCTTTCGCTGCGTGGTGATGATCGAGAAGTGGCGCGCTCCGTCCATCATCAGGAAGGCGATGAGGCGGCAGCTCTGATCGACCACCGCCAGGCTGACCTTGCAGCCGAGCTCGTTCGCCTTGGCAACGCCGGCGGCGAGCATCTTGAGGCTCGCCGCCTCGGTGAGGCGATGGCTGGCAACGAAATCCGGCATGGTGCGAATCCTGCTTGTCGAAATCACCCCACCAGAGCGCGCGTGCTGGGCGCAAACAGCTCCTCCGCGGTCACCGGCTTGGTGATGATGCCTTGCGTCAGCGCGTGCCCGATGAGCGCATCGATGACGTTGCGGTTCGGCGCGATGCCGTAGGGGAGCGGCTCGCCGGCGATCTCCATGACCCGCCGGTGCACCTCGTCGACCTCGGTTGGCTCTTCGATCCTGCCCGCCTTGAGGCGCTCGACGTAGTGACGCTTGGCGCGGGCGAAGGCATCGAAGACGTCGGCGGCGAGATCGCCATGCTTGGCGATCAGCTCGTCCTTGATCACCACTAAATGGTTGATCGGGTAGTGGCCGCGCTGGCGCAGCGCGGCAAGCCCTGCCTCGAGTGCATTGGGAATGAGCGGCTTGACGTCGGGGGCTTTCACGTCGACGCCGATGGCGGCGGCAAGCTCGCCGGACGCCAGCATGTCGCCGATGTTTTTGCCTTTTTCGATCGGCACCACGTTGGCGGGGGGCCGGTACTCCGCCACGTGCTCGTCGCCGGAGAGCACCCAGGTGATCTTGCTCAAGTCGACGCCGTGCTCGTCCTGCAGGATGCTGCGCGCCCACACCCCGGTCGTGACCGTGTAGCCGCGGTTGACGCCGACTTTTCTGCCTTCGAGATCCTTGGGCGTGCGGATGCCGGCCTTGGCGTCGACCAGGATGGCGCCGTGGTGGAACGCCCGCACCAGAAACACCGGCACCGCGGTCATGGGTTTGCCGTGGGCCTTGGCGCAGATGTAGGTGGTGATCGCCATCTCGCAGATGTCGAAGTCGTTGCCGCGCACCATGCGGCGGAACGCGGCGATGAGCGGATCGACCTCTTCGAAATCGAACGCGAAGGTGCGCGGTTTGACGGTGCCGTCCTTGAGCGCCTGGTTGTTGCCCTGGCTGCGGGTGACGGTTTTGAGCTTGAGTTCAGTCATGAGTTCGGCTGCGCCGCAATTTTGGTGCGCTCCCTCTCCCCCGTTGGGGAGAGGGAGCCCACCGAGTGCGTCGACAAATCCTCTTCTGAAGCGAAATGTAACGTCGCACTACACCGTCGTCTGGGCCACGCCGGGACGCGTGGTGAGCGCTTCTTTGGCGGCGTCCTTGAACGCCTGATCCGGCGGCAGCACCACCGAGGCCGAGCGCACCTTGTGGTGCGCCGAGTCGACGCCGGGCGGCGTGATGCCTTTCTCCGCCAGGGCCTTCGCCGCGCGCATCAAGCGGTGGCGCGCCATGATGATCCCGTTGTCGGTGGAAACGAGGTTCTCCTTGGTGCGGTCGCAGACCGGTCCCATGCTCTCCTGCAGCGAGGCGTCCTGGATCGCAAAGCCGGCGACGCCGCTGAAGGTCTTGCCGGCTTTCTGCGCCGCGCGGTCGATCAGATAGTCGTTGTCCTTGTTGGCGAGCGGCCGATAGGTGCCGGGGGTGTACTTGCAGTGCACGCCCGCGCCGTCGCGCATGGCGTCGACCTCGCGCCGGGTGAGCGCGCGCACCGGATGAAAGTCGTAGCTCCAGGCCCAGCAATTCTCGTCGTCGATCGGAATCCAGAAGTGGCCGTGGATCGGGTGGTCGCCGCGCGGCGGGATCATGGTGAAGCAGGGCATCACCCAGGGCGTGATGCGCCAATAGTAATTGCCGTTCTCGGCGTTGCGCCGGGCGCCGATATAGAGCCCGCCCGGCTGCTCCACGACCTCGAAATACGGCTGCATGTCGGAGAGGTTGTATTCGTTGCCCTTGGCGCCCTTGAACAGCGGATCGGAACCGAGGTCGCCACGGTGCAGGAATGAGACGTGGCTCGAGTCGATCCCGCCCTCCATGGCTTGCAGCCAGTTGCATTCCTGCAGGCGCTTGGAGATGAAGGTCTGATCGGCCGGCACCGTCGCGAATTCCCATTCCGGCAGCGGCGGTTGCTTCTCGGGCGGGCCCATGTAGGTCCACAGCACCGGCCCGCGCTTCACCAGCGGGTAGGACTTGAGCTTGATCTTCTGGCAGAAGCCGCTCTCGCGCGGCTCGGAGGGGACGTCGATGCACTGGCCGGTCACGTCGTATTTCCAGCCGTGGTAGGAGCAGCGCAGGCCGCGCTCCTCGTTGCGCCCGAACCACAGCGAGACGCCGCGGTGGGCGCAGAATTCGTCGATCAGCCCGTATTTGCCCTCGCTGTCGCGGAAGGCGAGCAGCCGCTCGGACAGCATCTTCACGCGCACCGGCGGGCAATCGTTCTGCGGTAGCTCCTCGACCAACAGCGCCGGCAGCCAGTAGGCGCGGAACATGCGGCCCATCGTGGTGCCGGGGCCGGTTTGCGTCAGCAGGTCGTTCTGTTCTTTCCGCAACATCGACTGTCATCCGTGCATCGTTCGGATCATGGCGCAGGTCTCGACCCGGTCGCGGACCGGCGTTCCGCTATATGGAACTCGGTTCCGCTAGCTTCAGGGTAGGCATTCGCCCAGCCGTCGGCAAGCCGCCGCGCCGGCGGCTCGACCGCACGCGAGCCGGGATGCGTCTCAACAGCATTCGAGACCCTCGCCCTCGACGGCGATGAGCGCGTTTTTCATCCACGCGGGAGGAAGGTCATCGGCAACGACCTCCGCGAGCGGCTTGAACACCTTGAAGTGGTGCCGGGTGTCGGCGTCGGTCCAGAACGCGACCACGGTCTCCAGCGGCGGACAGCCGGGCAGCGCGCAGGCAACCTCGGTGACCAGGATCGCGGCATCTTGCGGAAGCTTGAAGCGCACGCGCGTCCACTCCTTCACCCGGTCGAGGGCCTGCAGATATTCGGGACGCTTGTGGAAGGACCGCAGCATCATGGATGACCCTGCCATTGCTCTCCGCCCCGGCTCCTCACGCTTCGCTCTTGATCAGAAGCATTCGCACGCGGCCAGCGCAACCCGCGTGAAAATCACGCTTGACCACTCTCGGGCCGGTCCGAGAGCATTTCCATTTGTGCTTGATCATTCCGCGCACTCCGTGTGCTCCCCTCCCCCTTGTGGGGAGGGGTTGGGGGTGGGGGTCCGTCAGCGGATCACCGCACGACCCCCACCCCGGCGCTTCGCCATAGCCGACGCGAAGCATCGGCGTTCTTCGCGGCTAAGAACGGCGGCCGAAGGCCGCCTATGCTCCCCACAAGGGGGAGGGTAGGACCGAGTGCGCCGCTCAGGCCGATTCCACTTCGCGTGAATACGCTCTAGATTGCGCGCGGCATCGATCAAATGGAGATTTCTCGGTGATGGAGAGCGTGCTGGCGGCGGTCAGGGTGGGCCCGAGCAAGACCGAGATCCGCGAATACCCCATGCCGGATGTCCCGGACGACGCGGCCTTGATGAAGATGGAGGTCGCCGGCATCTGCGGAACCGATGTCAAGCTCTACAAGACCCCGCCGACCAAGGCTCCGGTGATCATGGGCCACGAGAACATCGGCACCATCGCCAAGGCGGGCCGCGAATTCACCCGGCGCAAGGGCTTCAAGGAGGGCGACCTGGTGTTCGTGGAGCACTACGTCGCCTGCGGCAAGTGCGAGTGGTGTCATCTCGGCCAGTACCGTCACTGCGAGAACACCGACTGGCGCCGTAACCCCGACGCCATCCGCTACGGCTACACCTCGGCCGAGAAGGCGCCCCATCTCTGGGGCGGCTTCGCGCGCTATGTCTATCTGCCCTGGAACGCGGTCGTACACCACGTGCCCAAGGGCGTCACGCCGGAGCTGGCGGGATTGGTGACGCCGATGGCGAACGGGGTCGAATGGTCGCTGTTCGACGGCGGCGTGGGCTATAACTCGACCGTGCTCATTCAAGGCCCCGGCCAGCAGGGGCTGTCGCAAACGGTGATCTGCAAGCAGGCGGGCGCCGCGCTCATCATCGTCACCGGCACGTCCAAAGACCGCGCGCGCATGCAGGTCGCGAAAGAGCTCGGCGCCGACTTCACCATCGACGTCGAGAACGAGGATCCGCTCGCACGCATCATGGAGATCACCGCGGGCAAAGGCGTGGACGTGGCGCTCGACTGCACCGCCGGCGCCGGAACCATTCCGATCCTGCTCGGCGTCGAAGCGCTCAAGCGCAAGGGCGGCACCATCGTGGTTCAGGGTGAAATGAAGGAGTTCCCCAATTTCCCGCTCGAAAAGGTCACGGTGAAGTTCATCACCATCAAGAGCGCGCGCGGCCACAGCTTCAAGGCGTGCGAGCTCGCGCTCGCGCAGCTTGCCTCGAAGCGCTTCCCGCTGGAGAAGGTCACGACCCACAGATTCGGGCTCAAAGACGTGGATCTCGCCATCAGGTCGGTGGGCGGCCAAGGCGTGCCCGATGTGATCCACGCGTCGCTCATACCCTGGGAGTAAAAGCCCCCCTCGCGCATTCGCTCAGCGCCACCGATATGGAAGACGGGTGTCCACGCATGCGCGACAAAACGCGAATTGCCATTGCCGCGGGTGATCCGGCGGGCATCGGACCGGAGATCAGTCTCAAGGCTGCGCTCGACCCCGCGGTGCGCAACGCCTGCAAGGTGATCGTGGTCGGCGACGCCGGCATGTTGAAACGCCATGCCGCGGCCTGCGCCACCGCGGCCGAGCTGCGCGTGGTCGCGCGGGTCGCCGATGCCGACTGGTCCGACCATCGCGTCAACGTGCTCGGCTGCGCGCAGCCGGACATCGCCGCGCTCGACTTCGGCACCAGCAGCGCCGCGAGCGGCCACGCCGCGCTCGCCTTCGCCGGCGCCGCGATCAAACTCGCGCTCGCGGGCGAGGTGGACGCGGTCGTTGCAGCGCCGCAGAACGAGACATCGATCGCGCTCGCTGGCATCGCGTTCGACGGCTATCCCTCCTTCGTCGCGCGCGCGACCGGCACCGACGAGAACGATGTTTACCTGATGCTGTGCTTCGACGACGTGAAGATCGTCCACGCCACGCTGCACCGCAGCGTGCGGCACGCGATCGAGATGATCACGCGCGAAAATATCGCGCGCGTCATAGCGGCCACCGACCGCGCGCTCAAGCGCCTGGGAACGGCGGCGCCGAAGCTCGCGGTCGGCGGCCTCAACCCGCACGCGGGTGAAGGAGGTTTGTTCGGGCGCGAGGAGATCGAAATCATCAAGCCGGCGATCGAGGCCGCGGTCGCCCAAGGCATCGCGGTCACCGGCCCGTTCGGCGCCGACACCATGTTTCACAGGCGAGGCGTCGACGCTTTCATCGTCATGCTGCACGATCAGGGACACATCGCCGCGAAACTATTGGCGCGCCATGCCGTCGCGGCGCTCACGATCGGCAGCCCGATCCTGTTCTCCTCGGTCGCGCACGGCAGCGCCCATGATATCGCCGGCAAGGACGCGGCCGACCCGAAGGCCATGATCGAGGCGGTGCTGCGGCTGTCGAAGGCGAAGCAACGCCTCGGATTGCAGCCGACACGGGCGTGACCGCTGGTTCTGGCGATTCAATCAAGGATAGTCGATGCCGACCAAGATCGAACTTTGCAACGCTTCTGACGTGGAAGCTGGAGCCGTGCTCAAGGTCGAGAGGGACGATTTGACGCTCGCCGTGTTCAACCTCGACGGCGAGTTCTTCGTGACCGACGATCACTGCACGCACGGCCCGGGCTCGTTGTCGGAAGGCTTCGTCGAAGGCGACGTCGTCGAATGCAATTTTCACGGTGGGCAATTCAATATCAAGACCGGCGCTGTTGTCGGGCCGCCGTGCATGGTTCCGATCAAGACTTATCCCACGGTCGTCGAAGACGGAAAGGTCTTCATCGAGGTGTGAGGTCTCGCTCCGCCCTCATCCTGAGGAGGCGCGAAGCGCCGTCTCGAAGGATGAGGGCGGCCTCATGCTTCGAGACGGCCGCCTGCGGCGGCCTCCTCAGCATGAGGCCGATCAAATGCGTTCAGAAGAGCCATGGCACTAGGAGTCCTCATCTCACCGGAAAATCGAAATACGTATCCGGGAACGGCTCGTTGTTGAGCGTGAAGTGCCACCACTCCTTGTCGTAGGGCCGAAAGCCGCCGCGGATCATCGCGGCGGCGAGCAGCGCGCGGTTCTGCTGCGCCTCCTCGCTCACGCTCCGATCCGACGGCCATGATTTCGGGCTGAAGAAGTCGAACGGCGAGCCCATATCGAGCTCGCGGGCGTCCGCGCGCCGCACCAGCGTGAGATCGACGGTGGAGCCGCGCGAGTGACCGGAGCGATCGGAAATATAGCCTTTCTTGAACAGCTCGCGCTTGTCCTCGTCGGGATAGAATTCGCGTTTGCGCTTGACGTCGTCGATCCGCTGCGCCCAGCGCGCGAATTGGGCGACCGCGCGCTGCGGCCGGTAGCAATCGAACACTTTGAGGCCGAGTCCGCGCGCCGAAAGATCGCGCTCCACCGCGGCCAGCGCGTTCGCCGCCGGCACCGACAAAAGGCAGCGCGGGCGCTCATAGCCGTCGATTCGTTCGCCCACGAAGTTGTTGGCGCCGAAATAGCGCATGTCGACGATCAGCCCGTCGACCACGGCGGCGGCATCGGTGAAGCCTGGGGGAAGCGGCGCCTGCGCCGGCGCGGGTTGCGCCGAAAGCAGCAGCAGCGCAAACGCGGCACGGGTGGATGGATGCATCACTGTGGCCTCACACCATCGCAAGTCCGCTCCAATGCATCCGGTGTCATCGGCGGCTGGCGCCAACATCTCCCAAATCATGGCATTCCGGCGCATTCCGAGGCAACGCCGGGCGTCGTCCTTCAGCGATTCCTATCTCCTGCGTTGCAGCTGGAACTTTTGCATAACTCGGCGGTTGAATCGGATGCGGCAACGGACCGGAGAACGGTCATGCGCCCTTCCACGATTCCCATCCTTGCTGTCGTCGCCTTGTCGCTCGCCCTTCCTTCCAGCAGCGCGGACGCCCGACTGCGATTTGGTCCGGCCGCGCTGCTGGGAGCGGTGGCAGGATCCTTCGGGGCATTGTTCGGCGGTTTCCGCCATTCGTCGAGGCATCATCGGCGCAGCGCAACGCATGCTTCGGTGGGCCCGCGCAGCGCCCGCGCCGCGGGCATGGAACGGCGAGCTGCGCTCAGCGCGCATCGACCTTCGGCGCGCGCGCCGGCCGCGCCGACGACAGCGCCACCTCCTGAGCGCACGGCGCCGGTCGCTCCCGAGCAGGCGGCAGCTTTACCTCCCGATCAGACGGCGGCGCTACCTCCCGAGCGGGCGGCGCCATTACCTCCAGAGCGGACGGCAGCGATATTTTGGCCCGATGCCGCGCGCGATCTCGTCGAATACGTACTCTTGCCGGCGGGCAACGACCGCTTTTGGGCGTACGGCTACGACGCCATCGTGCAAGGCGCGTTTGCGCCGTCGGACGTCGATGATCGGCGCGGTGCACGCAATCGCCCGGCAGCCAACCAAGTCAGCGATGCAACCTCGCCGGCAACGGCGCCCTTCTCCGCCTCCGACCTCTGCGGCAATGTTGCAGCAGAGGCCGGCGCCGATGCGTTGATCGAGCGGATCGAACGAGCCGTCGAGCCGACCGCATCGCAACGCGATGCGCTTGAACAGCTGCGGACCGCCGTGGCGCAGGCGATCGAACGGATCCAGGCCACGTGCCCCGCCGCGGCGCCTGCGACGCTCGCGCAACGGCTCACCGCGATCCAGGATCGGATCTGGGCCATGCACGACGCGCTCTTCACGCTTCGCCTGCCGTTCGAGGATTTCTCCAACTCGCTCACGGACGAACAGCAGCGGCGCTTGCGCGGCGGCGCGTCGGACTCCGCGCAGAGTGGAGCGGACGCCACCGGCGGGCGCGCGCAGACGTGCGCCGAGCCGGCGGCGGGAATTGCCGATGGGATCATGCGTGCGATCGGACGCGCAGCGCCACAGAGCGGACCGCAGCGCGCGGGCTTGGAAGCGCTGCGGCTGAACTCGGCCGCCATGGCAAAGCTAGTTGCCGGTTCCTGCCCCGCCGATCCGCTCCTGAGTCCCATGGGGCGGTTCGCCGCTGCAACGGATCGCCTCGACGTCATGCTGTTCGCGGCGATGAGCATGAGCCAGGCGCTGCAACAGCTCTACGATTCGCTCGACGACAAGCAGAAGGCGGACCTCAACCGGGCGCTGCGGCAAGCCCGGCCTTCCGGGTCCGCCGGCGGGCGCTCGTGACGTCGCCGCGAGCAACCGCGGGCCGGGCCACGCGCGTCGCCGCCGTCAAGGCCACCTGATCGTCTAGCATTCTGGCGGCTCGGGGGGATTCGGCCCCAACCTCAATCCCGCTTGGTTTCCCGCCAGGTCGGGCACGCCGGCGGGGGGCGGATCTGCGGCCGCTTCCTCCAGCGCGTCAGCCTTCGTCGCGTACTCCTTGGCCATGATGATGAGCCGGTTGGACACCTCCCCATCGGAGGATATCAACGAGAGGCGAAGGCAGATGTCGGCTTGTCGGCGGAAATACGCGGCACTTGGCATGGCGGGACGCCCCCAGGTTTTTTTCTGCAACGTCTTCTGCAACGCCGAAGCCTCGGTACGGTTCCCGACCAACGGCGCCGAGGGCTGGCTTTTTTTCGCAGACCCCAGGCTTTTCGCAGACCCCAGGCGTGCTCGCTGCCACGGACGGCAGACGCCGAGGAACTCGCACCTGTGTGGGGCAGCGCCCGGGACTGCGGGCGGGAGTCATGACCCAAGGGAGTGAATGCGAAGGCGGTGCGTTAATACCGTTATCGGGCGATGCCCATGGCCTCTTCGAACGCCCGCCGCACCTCGGGCGGCTGGCCGTAGCAGTGGCGAAATGCCTTCAGGCGCGCCTTGAGCAAGGGATATTTCTCGTAGTCCTCGAGCGGGATCCCTTCGACGCTCTCCTTTTTCTGGAAGAAAGGCAGCTCGACGCATTTCGCCAGGTTCGAATTGCGGATGACCGCCTTCGGATCGCGGCCTTGGGCGATGGCGTCGAGGTCGTCGAACAGGCGCTTGCGGATCATCACGATTCCGAGGTCGCTGGCGCCGATGTGTTCCTTGCTGCGGTCGGCGATCGGGCCCTGGCCGACCCAGGCGATGATGTCCTGGTTGATGACGTGGCTCGAGATCCAGCGGCCGTTCGCGTCCTTGATCGGGCTCACCCAGGTCGGAACGCTGTCCTGCACGTAGGGCTCGCGCCCCTTCGGCACGCGCATGAAGAACCACGCAACGCTGAGCGTGTTCTCATCGTCGACCGGCACGCGCCATTCGAAATGATTGCCGAGGTAGAAGCCGTTCGGCCACAGCGCGATGCGGCCCACGGTCCAATACGGATTGCGCTCGTCGGAATCCTCGCGCACCCGCTTGTAGACGAAGCCGTAGTCGAACTCCTCGAACTTGAGCTTGAGGTGCTTGCCGGCATAGGGGCCGGCCTTGCCGCTCAGCCGCAGGCTCCAATTGTCGTGCATCCATTCGAAGTGCACGGGGTCGCAGGAGTTTTCCTGGCACTGGAACCAATTGCAGGGAACGTCGGAGAGCACGATTTCGCGAAAGCCGTTTTCCCACGTGAACGGCTCCCACACCGGCAGTTCCGGCGTCGGCTGCGGCCCCATATAGGCCCATAACAGGCCCGCGCATTCCTTCACCGGATAGGCCTTGGTCGAGCAGCGCTCCTTGGCGCGCGAGGCGGGGTTGACGATGTCGTCGTAGGGCTGCTCGAGGCAGCGGCCGCTCTCGTCCATCAGCCAGCCGTGGTAGTTGCAGCGGATGCCGGTCTCCTCGACGAAGCCGTAGGAGAGGTCGGCGCGCCGATGGGGGCAGTGCCGGTCGAGGAGCCCGAAACGTCCGCCCTGGTCCTTGTAGAGCACGAGATCCTCGCCCATGAGGCGCATGGGCTTGATCGGATTGGTGTCGAGTCCGCTCGCGCCGCCGATCGGCATCCAGTAGCGGCGCAGCAGCTCTCCCATGGGCGTGCCCGGGCCGACCTGGGTGAGAAGGCGGTTCTTTTCGGGACTGAGCACGCCCGACCTCGCTGCTGTCTTGTCGCGGTTTGTCGATTGTTATTGGAATTTCCCACCTCGGCAACGGCGATTGTGGCGTGGCTGCCGCCGCATTGCATTGCTCGACCGGGCCATGGAACATAGCCACCAGAAACGGAAAAGCCGTGCCGCCCGTCGGCCAAGTCTCGGCCAACTCGGATTCTCAGCGGTTATTCCCCAGCGTGAGGATGTCATGTCGCTAGCGATCGAAAAAATCATCGACATCAGTCTCGAGCTCGACCCCAAGAACTTCGGCATGCGCACGCCGGCCGGCTTCAAGAAGGACATGCAATTCGAGATGGAGACCCTCAAGGAGCACGACGCGCCTGGCGGGGCGGGGCAGATCGTGCGCGGGGTGCACATGCGCCTGCACGCGGGCAGCCACGTCGACGCGCCCGAGCACAACGTGCGGGGCGGAACGCAAATTCATCAGCTTCCGCTCGAACTCTTCATCGGCGACGCCGTCGTCGCCGACCTGCGCGACAAGATGCCGGGCAACGCCATCACCGAGATCGACCTCGAGCGGGCCGTCGGCGCGCGCATCAGGAAGGGAGACCGCCTTCTGCTACGGACCGATCACAACAACGCCTATGACGGCGGCTCGGACAAATGGATGAAAGCCTCGCCTTACCTGACCATCGGCGCCACCGAGTGGTGCATCGGAAAGGGCGTCGTGATCGTCGGTTACGACTTCTACCACGGCAATGACGAACCCGGCGCACCGCGCGTGTTCCACAATTCGCGCACGCTGAGCGAACACGGCATCGTCACCATGCCCTATCTGAAGAATTTGGATCGCATCACCAAGGACCGCGTCACGCTGATCGGCTTTCCGCTGAACATCATCGGCGCGGAGGCATCGCCGGTGCGGGCCGTCGTTCTCACGTGACACAAAAAATAGCGTGCTTGTTGACAAAAACACGGCCGCTCGCGGGCGCCTCGCCCGGGCCGAAGGGAGGAGAGTCATGAACCCCGTGAAGTTGGCTGCGGTGGTGCTCGCGGCGGCGATGGCCGTTGGCACGGGCGCCGCGGCGCAAGAGCACTATCCCTCCCGGTTGATCACCGTGGTCGTTCCTTTGACCGCGGGCACGACCATCGACATTCTCGCCCGGCTGTTCGCCGAGAGTCTGTCGAAGCGATTCGGCCAGCAGGTCATCGTCGCAAATCGTCCCGGCGCGGGCGGCCTGATTGCGGCGCAGGCGGTCGCGACCGCTCCCGCCGACGGCTACACCGTCCTGCTCGCCAATTCCGGCCATGCAATCCTCGGAACGTTGAACAAGAATTTGCCGTTCGATCCGATCGGCGACTTTGCCGCAGTGTCCCTGATCGGCGATGCACCGACGCTGGTCAACGTCGCGCCGTCGCTGGGCGTGCGCACCTTGACGGAGTTTGTCGCGCTGGCAAAGGCGAAGCCCGGCGCCATCAATTACGGCTCCGCCGGCGTCGGCACTGCGACGCATCTTGCCGGAATGTATTTCGCAGCGCAGACCGGCACCGACCTGGTGCACGTGCCCTACACCGTCAGCTCGACGATCATCGCCGATCTGCTCGGCGGACGCATTCACGTCACCTTCGCGCCGGCCGCCTTTACGCTGCCCTTGCTGCAGGACGGCAGATTGCTGGCGCTCGCTGTCGCGGCCAACGAGCCTATTCGCGAGCCGATTGCGGTCCCCACCGCGCTCGCAGCCCACATCGATTACCAAAACGCGACCTGGTACGGCTTCTTGGCCCCCGCCAAGACGCCCGCGCCGATCCTGCAAACCCTGCATGACGCGATCGTCGCCGCGGGCGCGGATCCCGAGCTCAAGGAAAAGATTCGCGCGCAGGGCATCACGCCGCGCAGCATCGGCCTGCGCGACTTCGACGCGCACATCCGCAAGGACATGGATCGGCTCGAGCCGCTGTTGCGGACGATCGCCCGCTCGAACTAAGAACGTTTCTGACGCGCTAGGCGCGGAAGAAGCCTTTCGATTAGCGGATACGGCGCTTGTAAGCCGCCAGCCATTCATCAAGCACAACCAAGTCAGTTAAAAGCGCATCGATTCTATTGTACTCAGTCTCGGGGTCCAGCACCGACTGCACCGCTTTGGCAGACTGATGCGCGTGCGACCCTCGCATTGCTCCAAGGGTATTAAGGTTGGGGAGGAGTGTCGTACCCAATGCCGTGGCCGGAATACCAAGTGGCCCAAAGAGGGCGAGAATGTTCGTCTCTTTGACTCCGCTGTTCTCATTGATCTGCGTATAGTATTTGTGAAATAGCTTCACCAAGGCGTCTTCAAGTCTCTGCGGGACATCCTTTGGACTTTGGGCGCGGATTGTGTCTGGCACCGCTATTCGTTCAGCGAGAGTGGCCAAAAGAAAGGCCAGCGGCGCAGTTATCTTGGCTGAGGAAAGCCAGACACGCTCAGCGGCCCGTGCAATCTCCTTAGCCCATCCCTCCAGGTAGCTTTCAATCTCGGCGTGGCTTAGCACGAGAAAAGCCCGTGTATGCGCCTGCACACGCGCGGCGTCGGCATATTGACCGAGAGGGTGAAATGGATCAGGGAGGAACTGTTTTCTCAACGCAGCGATCTCTTGTCTGAGATCCTTCCACCGTTTCGATCTGGGCATAGGTACGTACTAACGACGGAGACGGCTTTTACGGGCCCTACTTCGCACCTTTGGCCGCGCCGGTGAGGCAGTCGGAATCTTGGGAGGACTGAAAGTGTGCCCCGCGATACGCGAGAGACTCTTAGCCCAAATGCTAAGCCGTGCCAAAGTATTGGGCGCCCCGGCGGTATCGCTTTCGACTGCCCCCAAGAACTCTGAGGTAGGGGCGAAGAGGTCTTGATAAGCCTTTCTTACGTCGCTGCTTTTGGAGCGAAGTGCCTTTCGAACCCCCCGTTGGGAATGAAAGTAAATCAATGCATCAAAGACAGCGCGGTTGAACTGGCGAGAGTTCGGTTTTCGCGCAACATTCTCATGAAACAGATTTATGAGTTCGTCGACACCATCCTCAAAATCTAATAGGGCCGCTTCAACCTTTGGCTTGTAGTCGTCCCAGTGATCGTTGAACTCTTCGAACGTGTTGTCGAGGAATTTTTTCATCCTTCCTGGATACTTCTCGGCAAAAAATCGGAAGGCAAGAAAGCGGGCCAGGATTTCAGTATCGCGCATTCGAGGATCCGGCCCCTCAATGCCAAGAAGGCGCCGAAGACCCGCCGAGCTTCCTGCTGCTTCGTCAATGTAGTTTGAGAACAAGCCGGGCAACAGCGCTTGGCGAAGTTCCTGCGGAGAAAGATTTACGCTGCCGGTGTTGAGGCGAAGAAACACTGTATGGAGAAGATCCGTGTCCTTCCAGTTCCGTATTACGACCGTCCGAATTGGTTGGTTGCACAATGCGTTGAAATCAGCCTCATAGGCGGCATCCTTAGAGAGTTTAGCGAACGACTTTCCAATTAGGTCACTCCGGAGAGTGAGGGCAGAGAGAGCGTACGAATTGTTGTCGCCTTGGCCTAATCCCCAAAACTGCAAGATTGAGAGTAAGCGCTGTTTACCATCTAGAACGATGAACTTGCCTCGATCGCGCTTCGATTCAGCTAAAACAATTTGTGGGATGGGTAAGCCAACAATCAAAGACTCGATGAAGCGACTCTTGCGATCACGCTTCCAGGCATCGCGTCGCTGAAAGCGAGGATCTAACTGAATGTTTCCTCGCTTTAATTGAGATACGACAGTTTCTGTTGTCCAGTCAGTACCGCTGACGACTGCCGCCAAAGAGCCGGGAGCTAGTTGCTCGGCGACGTCTTGTTCATCGGAGTCGTCGTCGAATTCGATTTCCTGTGTCAGTTCCCTCGCCATATTTTCAACGTTTCCCAGTCAGGTGCGTGCCGCGAACTGTTACCAACTTTCGCTGTTGGTATACGGTAGTGCCTTCGCCGTATGAATGCAGCTTTCCTGAAATTCTCTCATTTCACAAGGGAGGCGGCTGTAAGATATTGAGCCAGCAATGCGGCCTTAATGACGGTCCTCGAAGTGCAAGCCGGATCGAACCACCTAATCTCGTTCAAGTGCTGCTGAACGGCACTACAGCGCCCTGAGGCGCTTGAGGGGCATATCGTGCGCGTCCACCAACCGACGAACAAACGAAAACTGCTTCAGTGATGCGGTAATCGACTCCGCGAAGCACTCGACAGCCGACATTGACTAACGGTTACCTCCAATCCCAATTTATGAGTACAGCGCCTGTTGCGCCTGATGCATAGTGTCGTCGCGAGCACGGTGTGCCCTCCTACGTGTCGCAGACATTGCCTCACCTCAGTTGACGCTCGGCGCCAACCGACTTCACACGACGCGTTCGCGGCCGACGGAGCGGCAATCCATCTCGAATTCGAGTTCCCGCACCGGCGGCCGCGCGTAGTGCCAGGTCAGCCCGGCGCGCGCCGCGCCCCGGCGCACGATCTCGTCGGCGAGAAACGGATAGAGGTCGCGCACGGTGTAGACCTGCGTCGCCGTGGTGTCGGCCCAGCCGAGACCGAGTACCGCAAGGCGTCGCTCCATCTCGCCGAGCACGTAGCGCGCCTTCTCGCGCATGGCCTCGGGACTGCTTTCGCCGCGCCGGATGGTGCGTTCGCTGTAGCTTCCGCTTCCCTCGCGCGTCTCGGCGCTGCCCGCGATCACGAAGCTCGGCGCGGCATCGGCGTCGGCGACGGTGAACGAGAAGGCATGAAGGCACGGCTCCGGCGGCGGATCGATGTCGGGACACACATTGCTGCGCGCGACCGGGTTGACCTTGCCGTCGAACAAGCCCCACTTCTGCAAGGTGACCACGTAGCCTTCGTTGAAGGCGCGAAAGCCCTGCTCGGTGAAGGGGGCCGGCGAGCGCAATTCGCACGCGCAGAACGCGGTCGGCGGCCGCCCCGCCGCCGCGATCAGCCGCTCGATCCGCTCGAACCCCTGCTTGAGCGGCAACAAGGTCCGAAAGCGCACGCGCTCGATAGCATGACCCGATAGCGCCGCGACGCCGCCCGAATACTGGAACACGCCCGGCAGGAAGCGGTAGCCGCCAGCGGAAAAATCGACTGTAGCGGTCATGTTTGTTCTCCCGACCCCTAAGCCTGCATACGCGATGCCCGCGCCGTCAAGGCCGCGCCGGCACTCCGCATCGCCAAGCACGACCTCGTCTTACGCGATCGCGCGAGCGATTGCAGCGACCGCGGCCTCGATCTCGTCCGCGGCGTGATAGCAGCCGAAGCCGAAGCGAATGCGCTCGCCGCGCACGTCGGTGATTATGTTGGCGCGCGCGAGCCGATCGTGGATCGCTTGCGCGTTCGGCAATTCGAAGGTGAGGAAATGACCGCGGGTCGATCCCGCCGTGACCGGCGTGACCAGCCGGGCAGCGCAGAGCGGCTCGACCTTGGCGCGCGCGATCTTTGCGCGGAAGAGTTCTTGCAACGCCAGCACGTGGTCGTGGATCGCGTCGACGGTCAGCCCGATCTCCCGCATCCAGTCGAACACGGCGGCCAGACGGTAAAGCCCGGTCGGATCGAACGTCGCGCCCATGAAGCGGGTGCCGTCCTTGGCGTAGGCGACGCTCCCGCCGCCGCCGGCCTCAAGCGCGCCGAACGCGGCGAACCAGCCGGTATCGCGCGGCCGCATGGCGAAGCCTCCCGGGCAATGCATGAAGCAGACGCCTTCGCCCGCCATCGCATATTTGTAGCCGCCGGCGAGATAGAACGCGCGGTCGGCATTGCCAGCCAACGTAGTCGGCAGCGCCATGAAGCCGTGATAGCCGTCGAAGACGACCAGCGTTTGCGGATCGCGCACCGCGCCGGCGATGGCGTCGAGCGATCCGCACGCGCCGGCGGAATTGAAAAAGATCTGGCTGACGAAGACGAGATCATGGCCGCCGCGGCCGGCGGCGGAGGCGAAGCGCTCGCCAAAGCTCGCGAACGGTTCGGCGGCGATGCGCTCGACGGCGACGAGTCCGTCTTCCTCGAGGCGGGCGATTTGGCGCGTGAAGGAATGAAATTCGCTGTCGCTCGTGAGAATGCGCGGCACCGCGCCCGCCGGCAGCGCGGAGATGAGCCGGCGGACGAAGTCGTGGGTGTTGGGCGCGAACGCGATGGTCGTGGGATCGGGCAAGGCGAGAATGGCGGCGACGCCACGCTGCGCGCGCGGGATGAGCTCGCCGAAGATCGTTTCCCATTTGTTGTCGGCGAGCCGCGCGGCGTCGGCGAGCGCGCGGCGATGGGCCTCGCACGCCGCGTCCGGCCAAAAATGATGGCTGTGCGCCGCCAGATGAATACGCCCCGGCTGCGCCGCGCGGAACTCGGTGAAATGCCCGCGCAGATCGAGCGTCATCACGCGCTCGGCCTCGCCGCGTACCGGTAGCCCATGGCGTCCTCGAGCTCGCGCGGCAGCTTGGGCAATCGCGAGCGCGGGATGAGGTAGGTCGAGAGCCGGAACAGATCGGAGAAGATGCGGTGCTTGGCGGCGGTGTCGCGCAGATAGTCGTGGCCGGCGGAGCCGCCGGTGCCGATTTTTACGCCGATCATCCGCTGCACCATCAGCGCGTGCCGGTATCGCCATAGCGTCAGCAATTCGTCGACGTTCATCAACGCGGCGAGCAGGCGGAACGGCAGTTGCAGCACCGGCCGGTCGCGATAGACGATGATGAACAACGCGGCCTGCACGGCGGCGCGCGACATCTGCCACGGCGAGGGGCCGGACGCCGGCGCGAATATCGCTTGGAATTCCTCGAGCGAGGCTTCGATCCGTCTGGCTTCGGCCTCCCTCTGCTGCGGCCCCATCGCCGCGTTCGCCCGCACGCGCGCCGCGTCATCTTCGAGCATCTGCTTCACCGCCTTGCGGTACTCGAGCGAGAAATCGTAATCGGGCCGGTGCACGAACGGCGTGCGCGAAAGCCAGCGGTCGAGCTGATCGATCAGCTTGGGGCCGCGTTCGGCGGTTGCGATCCGGGACCGGTCGGCTTCGGTGAGCGTGTCGTCGAACGGCTTGCCGGCGTACTGCGAGCGCATGCCGCGGGCGAGGCCGAGCCTGATCTCCATCAGTCGGAACTGGGCCGACTGGAACCCCGACGCCGGGAACAGAAAGTCGCGGAAATCGAGGAAGTCGAGCGGCGTCATCGTCTCCAGCACCTCGAGCTGCTGGATCAGGAGCTTGAGGATCTCGTTGATGCGCTCGAGCCCGTGCACGATGCGCCCGAGATACTCGTCCTCCACCACCTCGCCGCCAAAATCGACTTGGATGCGGTCGAGTTCGTGCAGAATTTGCTTGAACCACAACTCGTAGGTCTGATGCACGATGATGAACAGCATTTCATCGTGGGCGGGCCGGCCGTGCCGCGTGCTCTCCGGCTCCTGCGTGGACAGGAGCGCGGCAAGCTTGAGGTAATCGGCATAGTGGAGGGCGACCTGGGGCGAGGACTTGCGCATCGAGGACTTGGGCATCGAGGACTTGGGCATCGAAGACTTGGGCATCGAGGACCCTTTCGCAGCCGTGCCGAATATGTCCGAGCTCAAATGGCGCACGGAGTTACTTGCGCGAAATATGCGATGTGATCGCGGCAAAAGGACCGCGTCAAGCGGCCGCGACGAGCAGCATTCATTCCGCTTTGATGTTCGCCGCTTTGATAATCGGCCACCACTTCTCGATGTCGGCTCTTTGAACGGCGGCGAGCGCTTCCGGCGTCTGCTGCTCGCGTGGCACAACCTCCTGCCCGATGTTTGCAAGCTGCCGCCGCACCGCCGGATCGGCCAAGGCAATCGTGGTAGCGGCATTGAGCTTGGCGATCACGCTTTTGGGCGTCCCTTTGGGCACGAACAGCCCGCCCCACACCGAAATGTGCAACTGCGGAAATCCCGCCTCGTCCACCGTCGGGATGTCCGGTGCGGAGGTCAAGCGGGTGGCGTCCGTGACGGCGTAGGCTCGCAGCAGGCCGCTCTGCACCATGGCCAATGAACTCGCCGGCGAAGGGCACATCACATCGACGCGGCCGCCGACCACGTCCTGCAGCGCCGGAGCAGCGCCGCGATAGGGTACGAATTGCCAGGTTGCACCGACGATGCGTTGCAATTCGATGCCACAGAGGTGCTGTGCCCCGCCGGACCCATTATGGCCCTGCGTCACCTGGGCATGGTTTGCCTTCAGCCATGCCATCAACTCCTTCAGATTTGCCGCCGGGACGGCGGTCTTGCTGACGATCAGGAGGGGACCGCTCATCACCAGCGCGACCGGCTCGAAGTCGTTCACCACGTCGTATGGGAGCGAGTAGATCGCGGCATTGACGACGAACTGATCGGCGGAGCCTATCGCGACCGTATAACCGTCCGGCGCGGCGCGCGCGACGCGCCCAACGGCGATGCTGCCGCCCGCACCACCGACGTTTTCAATCACCACCGTTTGAGCGAGTGCCGCCCGCATGGGCTCAGCCAGAATGCGCGCGAGCGCATCGAACAGGCCACCCGCGGGATAAGGTACGATCATCGTGATCGGACGCGAAGGATAGATCTCCGCCGGGGCACTCCCGATCGATCCCAGAATTGCGGCCAGCGCGATGCCGATCGCACAGGCTCGTTGCGAACGTTTCATCCTACGCATCATCCTACGCATGGGCTGCTCCCTCGGATTTATTGGCAGCTCGCTGTCGGCTCTTATCGGCCGCTCACTCCGATACGCGGCGCGGCAACGGGGACGCTACTTGGCGCGCCGGTAGGTCACCTTGGCCGGCGCCCCGCCGTGCGACGGGGTGGGGTTGAGATAGGTCACCTCGTCGCCGTCAAACGAGAGGATGCGGGTCTGCGTGCCGCCGATGAAGTTCGGGAACGTGCTTCCTTCGACGTTGACCGTGATCACCCGCGTTGCCTCGTCGATAGTGTAGGTCCCGTAATAGGCGATGCTGCCTTGCACCACCGAATTGTTCTCGTCCGGGGTGCCCCGCATGCGGTTGTTGGAGGCAAAGTTCGGAAGATCGGACCGCACGACCGTGATCATGAAACGGCCGTTGGCGTCGACCATCATGGAGCCTTTCGGACTGGGACCGTAAGGCAGGCTTTGATCGGCGCCCTCACCGGCCGTGAGCGAGACGAGCGTCCACGACCCGACGAGCCGCTCCTTTGCCGTTTGCCCGACCATACCGTCCTCCTGGGAGACAAGAAGCGGCTCGGCAGCGCCATTTCCGAGAGCTTAGCGCATCATTTTGCAAAAATGTCACAGCGGTCAACATTCAGACATGGCGCGGTTGCCGAGGGCGGACCTACGACGCTAGTTTCGACCTGGGAAAAGGGGGCGGCGCGGCAGGCGCTCGCCGCGGAGTGGGGTGAGTTGGAGTGGGGTGAGTTAGTGTCATGTGGTTTTTCAACCAAAAGCGGGCAGACCAGGTCGCCCAGTCCATAAGCCAGCTCATCCACACGCTTTCGGATGGGCGAAAAAATCATGGACCGACGAGTCCGGAACGGCTCCTGCGCGAATTCGCCACCCTGCTCAGCGAGGACACGATCATCGGCCAGCGGGTCGTCAAGCTGCTGATGGCGACGACCACCAAAGCAAAATTCTTGGTCAGTTTGGCAACCGCGCCGGATCATTCCAGCCACAGGCTGACCTTCGACGGGCGGGGCGTGTACTCCGGATTTTCGCTCGCCTGCTTCTTGCCGCCGCGAACGGTGATGATCGATTTGCATCCAGCCGCGGTCGGACAGCAGGCGCGGCTGCTCTATGCGGCCTGCAAGGCCATGCCCAACGTGGTCGAACGCCGCGACTTTCGCTGGGATCGCTGAAACGATCGCGGTGCACGCGTCCGCCGCCGGCGCCGCGTGACGCGGCGAGGTGAATTCGCAGGACTTGCGGAGCGGCTGTTACGTCGGCTCGGTCATGGTTCACCCGCCAGGCATTGCCTGCCTTCTTCGGTCCGCTTGAGCTCACCCAATATTTGCGCGGCGATTTCCCGATGCCCCTGCTTATTGGGATGCATGTCGAGCGTGTACCAGCCGCCGTCGTTCAAATCGACTGGGAGCGGGAATACGTCGGCAGGCAGGGTTTCACGGCTTAGCGCGGAGACAAAGCGGCCAGGACCCATCACAAAGATCTTCTTGCCGTTCAATTCGGAGAAAGACGCCAGAACGGACAGGAACGCCTTCGTATCCTCGGTTTCTTCTCTGGGAGCGCCATTCATATTCGTAGGGTCGTCATCTTCCAACGGGAAGTCATGCCATCCAAGGATATTTAAGAAAAACGCAACCGGATTATTCCACATGAGATCGAAGGTCCGTATCAGGACGTCCTGGAAGCTTACCTCTCGCTTGCCATAGTCCGACAACAGCTGCTGAAATCGCTTCCGCGTGGGGGAAGGTAACGCGCCCCTGGCTAGAAATACGCTGTTCTCGTCGAAATCATTCCAGCTGTATTGAATGACGATGCAATTTGCGTCTTGAAAACGAGGTTGCATGCGAACGCGCATGATCTCCCTGACCGTCCCGTAGCTCGCCACGCCCAAATTCAAAACCGGCGCCTCGATGCTGGCGGCAACGAGCGACGCGAACGTCTCGCCGTCGTTGACTCCCCATCCCATCGTTTCGGAATCGCCGGCAAAAATGAGCGGGCGTCGGGACGCAGCCGCGCGCGAGGATGTGGTGCGCCTTCCATCTTCCGAGAAAGTCAGCTCGGTTGAAAATTCCTTGTTGACGAAGTGACAGCCGTTTGAGGGCTTATACAGCAACTTGTCGTCGTACTGCACGCAGTCCTTCTGATTCTGCCATAGGTTGGCCTCGTACTCGAAGTAAAGGTCGCTCGCAACGACGTTCCAAATTCTGCGCGTGTTCTGATGACGCTCCGGATGCTGGAGTATGTCGTATGCAATGATGGACACCAACAGCAGTACCGCCGCGGCCAGAAGCGGGAGCGCAACGATCGCCCACATGATGGCGTGAAAGAGCACGAGCTTGATGCGGGGCGAAGCGTCGGCCACGGGTCAGCCTTCAGACTCTCAGGGTTCAAGTCGGCCGCGCAATTCCGCAAACGGGATCATGACGTGCTGGCGGTAAGCCGGCCGCTCGCGCAGGCGTTGATACCAGGCGGTCACGTTCGCAACGTTCGGACGTTCGATATCGAGCTCGAAATAGCGGTAAAGCGACGTGCCGGCGGGAATGTCCGCCAGCGAGAACTTCGCGCCGGCCAGGAACGGCCGCGCCGCCAGAACCTCGTCCAGCAGCCGAAAATGGCCGGCGCAGCGCGCGAGACTCTTGCGGATCGCAGGCCAGTCGCGCTGCGATTCCGGCGTGCGATAGTAGCCCCAGAAAACGCCCATCAGGAAATCCGGCTGGAGCGTCGACTGCGACCAGTCCATCCAGCTATCGACGCGCGCGCGCTCGGCCGGGTCCGCGGACCACAGGCCGCCGCGATCGTGGCGGGCGGCCAGATATCTGAGAATGGCGTGGGACTCCCATACCGCCAGATCGCCATCCTCGATCACCGGTACGCGTCCGTGCGGGTTCAACGCCCGAAACGACGGCTCATCGAGCCTGCCGAAGTCGCCGCCGGCGGGGATGTGCTCATGGGCAAGACCGAGCTCGCCGACGAGCCAAAGCACTTTCTGCACATTGAAGGAGCTGCGGCGTCCCCAAACTTTGAGCATCGCTTCCTTCTCATGGCCGCCGCCGTTATGCCGCTACGCTCGTTTGCCGTCCGCCGGGCCGACGGCCACGACAATGCCGTCGACAGAGGCGCCGGCGTCAGGTCTCCAATCCCGTCGGCACGTTCTTGTTCTCGCTTTGAAGTTTCATGCCGGACGCAAGCGCCATCGTCTCCATCAGCGCCGCAAAGTCCTCCTGCAGGTATTCGTCGGGATTGGGTTTGAGCGTGGCGGCGCCGAAATGGCTCTGCAGCACCTCGCGCGTCGCCGCCGTCACCGGCATGGGCACGTCCCATTCGCGGCCGAGTGCCAGGCCGAGGTCGAGGTCCTTGCGCAGAAGCTCGGGCGTAAACGTCGTGGTCCAATCGAGATTGACCAGCGCCGGCGACTTGTAGCGCGTGAACATGGAGCCCATCACGCTGTTGTTCATGAAGGCGAGGAAGGCGTGGCGGGGCACTCCCATCTTGTTGGCCAACAGCGTGATCTCGATCAGGTTCTCGATCACCACGCCGAGCATGACGTTGTGGGCGATCTTGCAGACGCGCGCGAGCTCGCCGGCCCCCACGTAGGAGACGCCGCGCGGGGCGATCACTTCCATGAGCGGCGCGGCGGTCTTGCATGCGGCCTCGCTGCCGGAGATCACGGCGGAGAGCTTGCCCGCCTTGATCACCTTGGCATTGCCGCTCACCGGCGCCGCCACGTATTCGCAGCCGAGCTGCTGCAGCCGGTCGCGGATCGAGGCCGACTCCTCCACCGCGATGGTCGAGCAGTCGACGAAGATTTTCGGCAGCTTGCCGCCATGACCGGTGACGCTGTTCTTGCCGAAATAGACCTGCTCCAGATCCTTTCCGGTCGAGACGATGGAGAACAGCACGTCCACGTCCTTGAGCTCGAGGAGATTGTCGACCACCTTGCCGCCGATCTTGGTCAGCGGCTCGGCCTTGGAGCGGGTGCGGTTCCAGATCGAAACGTCGTAGCCGGCCTTGAGCAGCCGCTCGGCCATGGGGTAACCCATGCGGCCCACGCCGATCCAACCGATCTTCTGCTTATTCGCTGCCATTCCAACTCTCCTTGCTCAAAGCTTCAACTCGATGCCGGCGGTCTCCTAGCACACGGGCAAAGCGTTTGTCGTCATGCTTGCCGCCGTGTCCCGGATCGTAGCCCGCATTGAGCGGAGCGAAATGCGGGAACGCGCGCCCCGGATTTCGCTTCGCTCAATCCGGGCTACAGCAGCGGTAGGGTGGGCAAATGCGCGACACTTGATGTTGACGCGTGGGCAAAAATCGCGCGGCACAGTTGCCCACGTGGCGATCATACAGACGCGATTTTTGCCCACCCTACAACGAGCCCTCGGGTGGCTTGCCGAAGATGCGTTCCGCCGCGCGCTGGAACAGAACGAGCGCGGTGCGGCACCAGATCAGCACGATGATGATGCGCATGAGCTGGAAACCGGCGATCAGCGTCGAATCGAGCCCCAGCACCTTGCCGGTGAGCACCATCTCGGCGATGCCGGCGGGCGCCATGGCCAGCACCATGGTCGGCACCGGATATCCGGCGAGCCACGCGATCGCCGCGGCGAACAGCGCCATCGAGCCGGCCGCGAACAGCACCACGACACACGAGGCCCACAGCAGGCGGAACAGCCGGGTGAGAAACTCGGGCCTGAACTGGGCGCCGAGCGCGCTGCCGATGAGGACCTGCGCGGCGATCAGAAGGACGTCGGGCATGCGGCCCTCGAGCCAGCCGAGATGGCTGGCGGCGGCGGCGATGAAGAGCGGCGCCATGAGCCAGGCATTGGGCGAGCGCGTGCGCGAGAGCAAGGTCGCGACGACGCCCGACACCAGGACGAGGCCTAGGATCGGTAGCCACGGCACGACGGGAACGCCGAGCAGCGGGTTCTGGGCGCCGCCGCCGACGAAGGAGATCACCAGGAACGGCGCGAACACCACGATGAGCGCCACCCTGGTCGTCTGCGCGACCATGATGGGCTCGAGGTGGCCGCCGTAGTACGGGGCGAGGGTCGTCGTTTCCACCACGCCGCCGGGGACGGTGGCGAAGAATGCGGTGACGCGGTCGATCCCGGTGAGCCGCATATAAAGGAGCCCGCCGACGGCGCCGACGATGGTCGAGATGAAGGCCGCGGCGATGATCAACGGCAGCAGCGTGACGAGTTTCGCGACCACGGTCGCGGTGAACTGCAGGCCGGTGGAGGCGCCGACCACCACCGTCCCCGCCGGCCGTCCCCACGGAATGAGCCGCACCGGCGCGCCCGCGAGCGACAGCGCCATGGTGGTGAAGAGCGCGCCGAGCAGCCACGGCAACGGCAGATGGATGTAGCGCGCGGCGAAACCGCCGACGACGCCGCCGGCGAGCGTCAAGGCAATGGCGAGCGCCGCGGCGGCGCGCTTCGGCATGTGCTGGAGCGTGGTTATCCCATGCATGGCCCGATCGCCGTGGTAACAGCCGCGCGCGCGCAAATCCATCATCACCCGCGCGCGGCACGCATGCGCGCCCGTCGGCCAGCGGTAGTGCCGCAGTTTGCAGGTTATTGTCTCAAAGCGCTCCTTCCGCTCGTCCCCGCGAAAGCGGGGACCCAGGCCCTCGGCCCCTGGTTTCCCGCTTACGCGGGAATGAGCGGAGCTTTGTGCGCACTCGGGACCTCTCGCTTATACTGAGACGTTCGGCACGTCGGAGTTTGCTTGTCCGCAACGGTGCGGCGGCACTATCGTGGGCCCATGTCCGACCTTGCCCCCGCCGCATCGCCGAGCGTTGTTGCTGCCGCATCGGCGCGCCGCGGCGAAAGCCGATGGTGGGTCGTCGCGCGCACCGCCTTTCCGTTCCTGGTGGTGGCGCTCGCCTGGGAAGTCACGGCCCATCTCGGCATCTTCCCGCGCAAGCTGTTTCCGCCGCTGGAAGATGTGGCCGCCGCCTTGGTCCGCCTCACCGCCGACGGGGTCTTGCCCCACCACGTGCTCGACACGCTCCTTCGGCTGCTTGCCGGCTTTGCGCTCGCCGCGGTGGCCGGCATGGCGATCGGTTTTGCCATGGGGCGTTCGCGCCGGGCGGAAGATGTATTCCTGCCGCTGGTGAGCATCGGCGCGCCCATCCCCGGGCTCGCCTACGCGCCGCTGTTCCTGCTGTGGTTCGGCCTCGGCAACGCCACCGCCGTGCTGCTCGTCGCCTTCGTCTCCGCCTTTCCCATCGTCTTCAACACCTGGACCGGGGTGAAGGCGGTCAAGGACATCTGGGTGCGCTCGGCGCAGGCGATGGGCGCGGACAACCGGCGGCTGCTCCACCACGTGATCCTGCCCGGCGCCCTGCCCTACGTCCTCACCGGGTTGCGGCTCGGTTTGGCGCAGGCGTGGCGCATCCTGGTCGGCGTGGAGATGCTCGCCGCGGTGCCGTGGGGGCTCGGCTGGATGATTTTCGGCGCGCGCGAATTCTTGAACACCGACGTGATGCTCGCCGGCGTCGCCGTCATCGGCGCCATCGGGCTCGCGCTCGAGAAGCTCGTGTTCCAGCGGCTCGAGCAATATACCGTCGTTCGCTGGGGGATGATGTCGTGAGCGCCGCCGCCGGCACCGAGCGCGCAACGTCGGCCTACCGCGCGGGCCTCACGCTCTTGCTCGCCGCCGCCTGCTACGAAGCGGTTGCGCGCAGCGGCGCCTTTCCGCCGGCGCTGCTGCCCACGCTGCCGAAGGTCGCGAGCACGCTCTGGGCGCTCATCCTCGACGGCACGATGCTGGAGCACGCCGGCTATACCATGTACCGCGTGCTGGTCGGGCTTGCGCTCGCGGTCGCGGTCGCGCTGCCACTCGGCATTCTCATGGGCCGCTTCCGGCCGGTCGAAAACTTTTTCCTTCCGCTCGCCAGCGCGTTGATGCCGATCCCGTCGCTCGCCTGGGTGCCGGTGTTCATCCTCTGGTTCGGGCTCGGCAACACGGTCGCGATCCTCATTGTGTTCTATGCCGCGCTGTTTCCCATGCTGCTCAATGCCTGGTCGGGCGTGCGGGCCGTCAATCCGCTGTGGCTGCGCGCGGCCGGGGCCATGGGCGCCGACGAGCGCGCGCTGTTCTGGAAGGTGATCATTCCCGGCGCATCGCCGTTCATCATCACCGGGCTGCGCCAGGCGTTCCTGCGGGCGTGGATCGCGGTCGTGGGCGCCGAGATGCTCGCCGCCTCCGACTGGGGTCTGGGCTGGGTCATTTTCGACGCCAAGGAGTTCTTGAACGCGGACGTGATGCTGGCCGCGCTCGCCGTGATCGGCACGATCGGCTTCGTGTTCGAGCGGCTCATCTTCGGCTCGATCGAGCGCGCCACCGTCGTGCGCTGGGGCATGGTGCGCACCGCGAAGGGGTAGGACAATGAGGACAGTTGGGAGAAACCCATGAGACGTTACTGCTTGGCTATTCTCGCGGGCCTTGCGTTCGGCCCGCTGACGGCACCGATCGCGCAGGCGCAGGACTATCCCTCGCGACAGATCACCTTGATCGCGCCGTGGCCCGCGGGCGGAGCGGTGGACGCGCTCTGCCGCGCGGTCGCGCCGCACCTGTCGGACCGGCTCGGCAAGTCGGTCGTGGTGGAGAATCGCCCGGGCGCGGGCTCGGTGATCGGCACAGCCGCAGGCGCCAAAGCCGCGCCCGACGGCTACACCATAGTCATGGCGGGCAGCGGATCGCTCGCCATCAGCGCCACGCTCTACAAGAAGCTTCCCTACGATCCGGTCAAGGACTTGGTGCCGCTCGTGCTGGCCGGCAAGATTCCATTCTTTCTCGTGGTCAACCCATCGCTGCCGGTGCACTCGATCTCCGAGCTGGTGACATACGCGAAGGAAAACCCTGGCAAGCTCACTTACGCGTCGGGCGGGCCCGGTTCCCCGCACCATCTCTACGCCGAGTTGCTCAAGAGCATGACCGGCATCGAAATGACGCACGTTCCCTACAAAGGCAGCGCCCCGGCATTGACCGACGTCGTCGCCGGGCACGTGCCGCTGCTGTTCTCCGATCCGGTCCCCGCGCTGCCGCTCATCCGCGAGGGCAAGGTACGCGTGCTCGGCGTGTCCACGAAGACCCGTTCGCCGTCGGCACCCGACATCCCGCCGATCGCGGAGGCCGGCGTTCCCGGATTCGACGCCGCCGGCTGGGGGGTGTTCTCGGTGCCGGCCGGCACACGCAAGGAGGTCGTGGGCAAGCTGCAAACCGCGCTCACCGCCGTCGTGGCACTGCCCGACGTTCAACAGCAGATCATCAACCTCGGCATGATTCCGAGCGGCATCTCCTCGTCCGAGGAGCTCGAGCGCTTCATCGGCTCCGAGATCGCGCGCTGGGGCAAGGTCGTGGCGCAGGCGGGCCTGGCGGGGACGGAGTAGCGCCGCCGCTTAGTCATGCAGGCATTTGTCGGCAATCTCATTCAACGCAAGGCACGGCGCGCGCTGTCGCCGGAGTTCAAACACGCGCTCGCCCGCGAGATTCTGAAAACCGAGCGGCTGCGCATCATCGCCCTCATCATCACCGCCACGGTACTGACCGCCGGATTGACGACCGCCGACGTGGTCGCGCCGGCGATCTTGGATCGTATTTGGCGAGGGCATTTCCCCGTCCTCTACGTATTGGTCGGCTATGTGGGATTTGTCCTGTTTGAAGCCTCGGTGCTCGCGCTGGTCTCCCGGCAACTCAAACGCGATCTCGATGTTCCCTGGGCGCGGCGTTATGTAGGCGCGTTCATTGAAACCAGCTTGCCCAGTCTCGTGCTCATCGTGCACATGAACAACATGGGAGCGGTGCCGGCCCTGGGCTTTGTGGCGCCACTCCTTTATTTCGTCTTCATCGTTCTCTCAACCTTGCGCCTCGACTTCTGGCTTTCGACTTTCACCGGTTTCGTGGCAGCGGCCGAGCTGCTCGGACTCGCGCTGTTTCATCCCGCCGCGCGGGCAACCGCCGGCGACCCGATGCTGGCGGCGGCGTTTGTGATCTCGCGCAGTGCCGTCATTTTTGCCTGCGGCGTTCTCGCCGGCGCGGTTGGCGTGCAACTGCGCCGGCAATTCGAAGCGAGTATTGCGGCGGCAACCGCCCGCGATTACGTCACCAACCTGTTCGGCCAACACGTTTCGCCCCAGGTGGTGGACCGCCTGCTCGCCGCCGGCTCGACAACCAGCAGCGATGCGCGGCAAGTCGCCGTCATGTTCGTCGACATCCGCGGCTTTACGGCCGCAGCGCGCGCCCGCACTCCGCAGGAGGTTGTCGACAGATTGGACGCAGCGTTCACGGTGCTGGTCGAGATCGTCGATCGCAACGGCGGCATCGTGAACAAGTTTCTCGGGGACGGCTTCCTGGCGCTGTTTGGTGCGCCGCTCGACGATCCCGACGCGCCGCGGCGCGCCGTCACGGCCGCGCGCGAAATGCTTACCGCGATCGAGCAGCACAATATCCGCAGTGATTGGCCGCTGCGTATCGGCATAGGACTGCATCTTGGGCAGGTGGTGGCAGGCAACGTCGGCTCGCCGCGGCGCAAGGAATACACCGTGATCGGCGACACGGTGAATTTGGCCTCCAGAATCGAGGGCCTCAACAAGGAATTCGGGTCGCAGCTCCTGATATCCGACACGGTCCATCAGGCGATCGGCGATGATGTCGATGCCGTCCCGCTCGGAGACGTACCGATCCGCGGCTACGAGCAGCCGGTTCGCGTGTGGCGCTTGGCTTGAGTTAGGCCGTGCACGCGTGGGCAGAATCGCGTGCGCCGTAGCCCGTCGAAGCCGGGCGCAAACGTTCCCGCCAGGTCACCCGCGGGCTTGACCCGCGGGTCCATCTCCTCGCGAAAAACGATGGATTGCCGGGTCAAGCCCGGCAATGACGGCATTTCGCCTTGCCGTGTGCGGAACGCCGCAAGCGCGCTTACAAAAACCGCGTCGGCCACATCAGCGTGCGCCACATGTGCGACGACGGCGTGTTGTCGAAGCCGAGGCCCTCCGTCGGCTGCTTGAAATTGCGGCCGATGATGTCGACGAAATCGTCGAGGTTGACCTTGGCATCGGGATCGAACGAATAGATGTCGTTCACGCAGATCAGCCGCGCGGTCATGTAATACTTGTGGCGGCGGGCGCGCTTGTATTCATCCACGATGTAGGGCTCGGGCTGGTAGTCGGGGCCGAAATATTTGAGGTACATGTCCGGGTATTTGTAGCCGACCGACTCGTCGGGAAAGAAGCGCAGCGCCTGATGCACGCGCACCGCCCAGCTCACCTCCTCGGTCACATAGGGTTCGATCAGCTGCGCGCCCCAATAACCGTGGTCGCAACGGATGAAGCCGGCGACGCCGACGTCGTGGAGCAGGCACGCCAGCACGACCTTTTCTTCGTGGCCGGCCTTGAGCGCCAGCGTCGCGCTCTGCAGCAGGTGGCTCATCGACACGAACCGGTGCTTGAAGAAGTCGATGAGCGTGGGCTTGTCCGGCATCTTCGGCAGCCGCGGATCGGCGCCCATGAGGAAATACTTGCCCGGATTGCGCGCCTGCAGCTCGGCCCCGCCGACGTAATCGAGACTGCCGTCGCCCATGTTGAACAGCGCCGATTTGGTGGCGATCTTGTCGTTGAGCTCGTTCATCATCTTCTCTTCGAGCTCGTCCGCCTGCTCCGACAACGTCAGCGGCCTCGATGCGGCGTGCGGTCCCATTCGACTGCTCCTGGTAAATGCTCGAGCCTTGCGGCTATTTGTCCGGCCTCGTTTGCCCCTGTCTACACCGAATCCGATTCGAGCGAAACTCTCCCCGGCCGGATCGTGCGCGTCTGGCCACAAACGCGCATACCATTTATGACAGCAGCACGCAGGTCATGCCCCATATCGAAGTCCGCAACGTCTCGCTCGTCTACGACACGCCCGCCGGGGAGGTCCCGGGGGTCGCGGGCGTCAGCTTCGACATCGAGGCCTCGGAGTTCCTTTGCATCGTCGGGCCCTCGGGCTGCGGTAAGTCGACGCTGCTCAACGTCATCGCCGGCTTTCTCGCCCCCACCGCGGGCGAGATCCGCATCGGCGGCAAAGCGGTCAGCGGTCACGGCTCCGACCGCGGCGTGGTGTTTCAGGATTTCGCCCAGCTGTTCCCGTGGCGCACCGCGCTCGGAAACGTGACCTTCGGGCTCGAGATGCGGGGGGTCGGCAAGGTCGAGCGCGAAGAGATCGCGCTCGCGCAGCTCAAGCTGGTCAAGCTCGAAAAATTCGTCAAGTCGTACCCGCACCATTTGTCCGGCGGCATGCAGCAGCGGGTCGCCATCGCGCGGGCGCTCGCGTACAATCCCTCGGTGCTGCTGATGGACGAGCCGTTCGCGGCGCTCGACGCGCTCACGCGCGACGACATGCAGCGCCTGCTGGCGGAGGTCTGGCGGGAGACGCGCAAGACCGTGGTCTACGTGACGCACAATGTGGCGGAGGCGGTCTATCTCGCGGATCGCGTCGTGGTGATGACGCCGCATCCCGGCATGGTGAAGACCGAGGTGCCCATTCGCCTGCCGCGGCCGCGCGATCCGCTCAGCGTCGAATTTCTGCAATATCAGAAATCGCTGCTGCATCATCTCGGCCACGACGCGGGTGCGCGAGCAACGCAATCGGGATGAAACACACGTGAAGCATTGTATAACCGGCACAATGTCTCACATGAAGCTCGGCTGCGCGGTGCTGCTACTCGCGCTCGTCGCCGGCGGCGCCGCGGGCGCGGAAGAGCCATATCCCACGCGGCCGCTGCGGCTCGTGGTCGGCTTCGGCGCCGGCGGACCGACCGACATTCCGGCACGCTTCGTCGCCGACAAGCTCGGCGAGGCGCTCGGCCAGCGCGTGATCGTGGAAAACAAGCCGGCCGCCGCCGGGATGATCGCGACGCGCGACGTGCTGTCGCAGCCGCGCGACGGCTACACCTTGCTGCTCTGCACCCATTTCGATCCGATCAACACCGTCCTCTACAAGAACGCGCAGTTCAAGCTGAGCGATCTCGCCCCGGTCTCGCTCATCGCCAAATACTATTACGGGCTCGCGCTCGCGAACGCGGTTCCCGCCGATGACTTCAAGGCGTTCGTGCAATACGCCAAGGCGCATCCCGGCGAGGTCAGCTACGCCACCATCGGCGCCGGCTCGGCGCAGGAGATGCTCGCCCGCCGGCTCGAGAAGCTCACCGGCATCGCCATGAACCGCATCCCGTTTCGCACCGGTCCCCAGGTGGTGCAGGAGCTGGTGGCCGGCCGCGTTGATTTCTACGTCTCGCCGACGCTGGCGATCGTCCCGCAATACCAAGCCAAGCAGCTCAAGCTCCTGGCGGTGACGGCGCCCGAGCGGCTCAAGAACCTGCCCGACATCCCCACCCTGATCGAGAACGGCGTCGACTTCGTGCGCTTCGGTTGGCTCGGGGTGTGCGCCGGCGCCGGCACGCCGCAGCCCATCCTCGCGTTGCTGCAGCGCCAGATCGTGACGATCGTCGCCTCCCCCGACTACCGGGAGATGATCGAGAAGGCCGGCTCCATCGCGATCTCGTCCACGGCGGACGAATTCCAGCAGGTGATCGCGCAAACGCTCGACGACCTCGCGTCGAGCGTCCGCGAATTCGGCCTGCAGCAGGAGCAATGACGGATGCGAGCATGCATTGGCCGAGCAAGTAGTCATTACGTAGCCCGGATGGAGCGAAGCGACATCCGGGGTCCCGGATTTCGCTGGCGCTCAATCCGGGCTACGCGAGCTACGCGAGCATGATCGGGAACGGACACAAACGATAACGATCGCCATCAGGGAGGAGAACAATGAACAATGGGCGCGTTGAATTGACACGGCGGCAATGGCTCGCGGGAAGCGTGCTGGCGCTGGGGCTGCCGGCGCGGCCGGCCTGGGCGCTGGAGACGATCCGGCAGGGCTTTCAAACCAATATCTGGGGCATGCCGACCTACTATCTGCTCAAATCGGGTGTGCTCGAGAAGCGCGGCCTCAAGTTCGAGGAATTCGCCGTGCCCTCCGGCAATCTCACCATGCAGCAGATGGTGGCGCGGCAGGTGGACTTGGGCACCTATGCCGCGCAGTCCTTCATCATCGGCCACGACAAGGGCGGCATCGTCGTCATCGCCCAGATCGAACAGGTCGGCCGGACCGCGCAGGTCGTCACGCGCAAGGACCTCAACCTCACCCAGGTCAGCGAGCTCAAGGGGCGCAAGGTCGCGAACCAGACGGGCTCCTCGGTCGGCAATATTTTCACCGACGTCATCGCGCCCGCCGCCGGGCTCAAGAAAGGCGACTTCCAGGAAGTGCGCATGGACGTCAACAACATGGTCTCCGCCATGGCCGCCAAGACCGTAGACGCCATGGTCAACGTGGAGCCCTACAACGAGATCGCGGTCGCCGAGGGCATCGGCACCTCCATCATGGATTACTCCAAGGTCGACAAGATGCCGGTGTTCATGGCGGCGACGCCCGACTTCGTCGACAAGAATCCGGATACCGTCGTCGCCTATCTCAAGTGCTGGCAGGAGGCGGCGCGCGACTTCAAGGACAATCCCGGCAAGGTCGCCGACGTGATCTACGCCTTCTTCACCTCGAAGGGCTACGCCATATCGCGGGAGACGTTCGCCAAGGCGCTGGCCAAGGTCGAGGTCGATCCGGGCTTCCCATCCGACCTCGTGCCGGGCCTGCAGAAGGACGCCGAGGTGCTGCTGCGCGAGAAGAAGATTTCCGCCATTCCCGATTGGAACAAGGCGCTGCGGCCGGAGCTGTGGGCGAAGGCCAGGGGGTAGCCCTGCATAGAGTTGCTACCGCGCGGGGCTCGCGGACGCGCACGATTTTGGGGCAGCTTACGGCGAGTGAGCACACGGCGCTACAAGGAGACGAACGATGATGAAAGGACGAATACTTATTATTGATTTGCTTGCGCTGGGAGTTGCCTCGGTCGCATGGGCGCAGCAACCCGTTCAGCTCAAATTCAGCCGGGTCGTCGATCTGACTATACCGATCGAGAGCGACATGCCGGGAATACCCGGAATCAAAACCTATGCCGACAACCCGTCCAAGGTCGATGTCGTCACCGCTATAACCGAGGCGCAGAAATCGCAGCTACAGACCGAGGGGATGACGCTGAACAGCAATCTCGCAGTCAACGGCCGGGCAATGATTACGGTGCTGTCCATTCTGGTACACAACGGCACCCACATCGATGCTCCTCGGCACATGATGGAGAAGGGCTCTCCGATCGACCAGATGCCTTTGGGGCAACTAATGAAAGAGGGAGTGCTTATCAACTTACCGAACAAGGGGCCGAACTCGGTCGTTACCGTGAAGGACATCGAGGAAAGCGGGGTAGAGCTCGGACCCAATCGCATTCCCGTCATCCACACCGGCTTTACGGAAAAGACGTGGGGCAAGCCGGAGTTCTGGACCCAGATGCCCTATCTGGAGGCAGGCGTGGGAGCGCTGATGGCAAGCAAAGGCGTGCCAGCGGTGGCGCTGGATGTCTTTCCGGAAAAGCCGCTTTGGCGGGGCGTGAAGCTCGACCCCGGTGAAGTCTGGGTCGCAAACCACCTTGCCCTGTTCGAAAAGGGTATTCCATTGATTCAGTTTGTGACCAATCTTTCGCAGATTGGAACAAACAAGTTCGTGCTGATCGCGCTGCCCTTGAAGATCAAGGGCGGCGACGCAAGTCCGGCGCGGGTCGTCGCGCTGGTGGAATGAAGGGCTGAATCGACAGCGCCGCTTCTATACGGCGAAAGTTTCTCAAGGGCGCGAGACCCGCTGGTCTGTGGATCTTCGGGCACGAGCATCCCCTTCGCCTCTTGCGCCGTAAGCGAAGCGGCGGACCACTCGATCGCCTCGTCGGCCCAAGCCTACAGCGCCAAGCCCTTGGTCTTATAGATCGTCGTCGCCGCGGGCGCGGCGAGATGGCGAATGAACGCCTGCGCGGCTTCCATCTGCCGCGCGCTCGTGGTCGTGCCGGCAGAATAGGTCGTCATCTGCTGCAACTCCGCCGGCAGCATGCCGATCACCTCAACCTGCGGATTCGACATCAGCTCGGACACCTGCTGCAGCCCGATCTCGGCTTCGCCGCTCGAGATCAGCACGCTGACGCGGCCGTTGGGGCCGCCGGCCGCGAGCTTGACCTTCGGCGCCACCTCGGCGGCGATGCCGAGCTTCGCGAACACCCCCATGACGTGGGCCGCGGCGACGCCGCCGCCGGCCGGCGCGGTGTGGGCGATGGATTTCGCGGCAAGCAACGCGCGCTTGAGCGCTTCGGGCGACGACACGTCGGGCTTGGGCGCGCCCTTGCGCACGGCGATGCCGATGCCGGTGCGCGCGACGTCGGTGCGGCCCGCCACGACCTTGCCCTGCTTGATCAGCTCGTCGAGCGCCTTGCTATCCACGACGACGAGATCGGCCGCCTCGCCGGCGTTCAAACGCCGCGCGAGCCCGCCGGAGGGTCCATAGGTGATGCGAAGCGCGTGCCCGCTGGCGCGCTCGAACGGCGGCGCGAGTTCATCGACCGCCGCCTTCATGGCGGTGGTGATCATGGCGTCGATCTCGGCGGCATGCGCCGAGCCCGTGGTAACGATCAGCGCAGCCGCGGCCGCGATCACGCGTGCGCCCATGAGCTTCCTCCTACGATGACGCTTCCTCCTACGATGACGCTTCCTCCTACGATGACGCTTCCTCCTACGATGACGCTTCCTCCTACGATGACGCTTCCTCCTACGATGA
>WNFC01001302.1_pt1 | contig 66330 bp, 61 predicted proteins | sample 5400541 | NCBI WGS metagenome assembly WNFC01 (sample SAMN13153342, study PRJNA577476) | soil metagenome | isolation source: 120 cm saprolite under Douglas fir tree site 2 hole 2 replicate 1 | place: USA:California | collected 2015-04-18
GGTCAAGCGGATCGACGAGCTCCTGCCCTGGAATTGGAAACGCGCCCGCCAGGAAAAGGCGGCCGCGTAGCGCTCCCCCTTCATAATCGATGCTGCGCTGTCAACGACCATGTCCGGGGTCTTCACCGGGTGCGTACCTCCTAACCGTCTTTCCACCGTGAACTATGTAGTCTTTCGCCGGCCGGTGAACGTGTTGGCGAATTTCGTTCGCATCCATAAGACGCTGCGGACGACGCCTGCGATGGCCGCCAACGTGACCAAACACCTTTGGGAAGTTGGTGATATCGTTGACGTGCTCGAAGCGTGGGAAAATACAAAATGACCTTGGCAACAATCGGAATTGGAATACCGGCATGCGTCCTGTTTTCGGGTTCGGTAGTCTTGTTCTTTAGACGAAAGACTGTGTGCTCTTTACTACAGCTATTCGGGTCGGGATGTTTGATGGTAGTCGTGCTTACCCATGTCTCCGAAGCATTTCATCTGTTTCCTTGGATGGATTGGGGCTCCGAGCATAGTGTTGGTCATTACCTCGATTTCGGCAGTGCCGTTCTTGGCCTCATGTCGTTTCCTGTAGGATATTTGCTCCATGCGCTGCGCCTGCCTTAATCAAAGGAGCCCACTACCCGGCGTCGGGCCGAATCATAAGCTCGCTGCAAGAACTTCGTGGCAGGCAGCCTGCGGCCTTCAGGTGAGGTAGTTCTTGTTATCGGCGCCGAGTGCGGGCGAAGCGATTGCCGCCGCGGGCGGTGCGCGAAAGCCCGCATCGAGCGGCACCGGCAGCGCCGGCATGGTCGCACCCTCGGGATTGGCGAGCACGTGGTCGAACACCCCGCGAACCGCGTAGTGAGGGTCAGCAATCGCATCACCGATGCTCGCGACGATCGAACAGCAACAATCCTTGCCGGCGAAGCGGGCGCGCCAGACGTCCGCCGTCTCGGTCGCGATGATCGCGGCCACGCGAGCCTTCGTCGCCGCGGAATTTTTCCCATCGTCGCGAAGCTCGAGATCGAGCCCGATGATGTCGCAGAACGTCCGCCAGAATTTCTGCTCGAGCGGCGCGGCCGCCACCAGCCTGCCGTCCTTGGTCGGATAGAGCCCATAACGGGGGGAGCCGCCGGTGACGAAGCCGGTGCCATTTGCCGGCCAACTGCCTGCGGCCAGACCCTGGCCGATCGCCCAGAACATGAGCGGGAACAGATTGTCCGCCATCGCCACGTCGAGGTGGCGCCCGCGTCCCGTCCTGCGACGCTCCTCCAGCGCCAACAGGATGTTCAGCACGGCGGGGTAGGCGCCCCCGGCGATATCCGCGATCAGCGCCGGCGGCAGGACCGGCCGCGACGGATCGCCCATCGACAACGCCAACAGACCTGCGTCGCCGATGTAGTTGAGGTCGTGTGCGGCGACGTCGCACTTAAGACCGCTTTGCCCATATCCCGAGATCGAGCAGTAGACGACCGTGGGATTGAGGGCGGCGACGGCGTCGTAGTCGAGCCCGAGCCGGGCCATCACGCCCGGGCGGAATTGCTCGACGATCACATCGGCGCGTTTCAGCAAGGGGTGCAGCCGGGCCCGCTCGGCGGCATCTTTCAGGTCGAGGGCGACGCTCCGCTTGCCGCGATTGAGAAGCGCGAAGCTGGCACTGTCGTGCCCCCAATTGGGCGCATGGCCGCGCATCTCCTCGCCGCGTCCGGGCCGCTCGATCTTCACGACCTCCGCGCCGGCTTCGGCCAACAGCAGGGTCGCCAGCGGCCCCGGCAGCAACGTCGAGAAGTCGAGGACGAGTAGACCTTCGAGCGGCCTCATGGCGTGGCGTCCCCTGTTCCGGAGCGGGAAGCGATAGCTACCGCGCCGCGCGCCGACGATGACTGGCGGAGCATCCCCTGCGGCGCGCCAAATCATCGGGAAGCGCTGATCCCGGTCCAGCCCCGAGCGCGTGTAGAGACTCACCCGGCCATCATGGCGGCCGCCGGCCGACCGGCCATGGCGATTTCCGGGCACCTCCCGACTGGGGGCTATCGAAGGGTAGCATGACCACTTGCGGTCTCGCCGCCAAGGCCGCCGTCGGACCGAATCATACGCTCGCTACAAAGCTACCGTGCGTCATGAACGGCTTCACCGCCGCCGCGAACCGAACCGTAGCCCCGAGAAAGCGAGCGCACGGTTCCGGCGCGTCGCAGCAAGGCATTGCTCGCCTCCAATTCGGTGGCAACGTCGAGGGATTGGAGAAACTCCACGCCTTGCGCCTGTCAACGTCGCGACCGGCAGGCCGTCGCGGTAGAGCGGGCGGTTGCCGGCGAGCGCGGGAAGCCTGGGGCCGGGCGTGACGATGCCCGCCAAGTTGAGCGGATCGGCGCCGGATATCGAAACCCATTCGCCGTCCCCTTGCTCGCGCCGGACCTTGCGCAACATGGCGACCGCTTCCGGCAGGGCAAGCTGCTCGCCGGAAAAGCCGGCGACGAAACGGCCGCCGCGGATCTCGCCGCGGCTCGCGAGCCGCCGATAAACGCGAAGGAGATCGCGCCAGGGCGGCAGCCAGGCGGCTTCGCGCCTGGAGCGCGCGCCGGAACACCGATAGACCGGCAACCTACCGCTCGAGCCCCCATCGCGCTAACATCATTGACCGACCTGCCAGCCAGGGGATGACCATGGATACCGTCGACCAGGAAGGCACCATCTTCGTCGGCAAAGGCACGAAGCCCGCCGCGCTCACGCTGGCATTGGCCAACCGTCATGGGCTGGTCGCCGGCGCGACCGGCACGGGCAAGACCGTCACCTTGCAGGTGCTGGCGGAAGGATTGTCGCGCGCGGGCGTGTCGGTGTTCGCGGCCGATATCAAGGGGGATCTCTCCGGAATTTCCATGCCCGGCGAAGCCAAGGAAGCCTTCGTGACCCGCGCCAAGAGCATGGGCATCGCCTACGAGCCCGACGACTTCCCCGTGATCTTCTGGGATCTGTTCGGCGAGCAGGGCCATCCCGTTCGCGCGACCATCTCCGAGATGGGTCCGTTGCTGCTTTCGCGGCTCATGGATCTCAACGACGTGCAGGAGGGCGTGCTCAACATCGCGTTCCGGGTCGCCGACGAGCAAGGCCTTCTGCTGCTCGACCTCAAGGACCTGCGCGCGATCCTCGGCTATCTCGCCGAGCACGCGGCCGAGCTCACCACCCAATACGGCAACGTGTCCAAGGCCACGATCGGAACGATCCAGCGGCAGCTGCTGGTGCTGGAAAACCAGGGCGGAGCGAAATTCTTCAGCGAGCCGGCGCTCGTCCTCAAGGACTTCATTCGCGCCGATCGCGACGGCCGCGGCATCGTCAACATCCTCGCCGCCGACAAGCTCATGGAGAGCCCGCGGCTGTACGCGACCTTTCTCCTCTGGCTGCTGGCGGAGCTGTTCGAGCAGCTGCCCGAGGTCGGCGATCCGCCCAAGCCGAAGCTGGTGTTCTTCTTCGACGAGGCTCATCTCCTGTTCACGGACGCGCCGAAGGCCCTGCTCGACAAGATCGAGCAGATCGTGCGCCTGATCAGGTCCAAGGGCGTCGGCGTCTATTTCGTCACCCAGAACCCGCTCGACGTTCCGGACAAGGTTCTGGCGCAGCTCGGCAACCGGGTGCAGCATGCGCTGCGCGCGTTCACGCCGCGCGACCAGAAGGCGGTCAAGGCCGCGGCCGACACGCTGCGCCAGAATCCAGCGCTCGACGCCGCCAAGGCGATCACCGAGCTCGGCAAGGGCGAGGCGCTCGTCTCGTTTCTCGAAGGCAACGGCGTCCCCGCGCTGGTCGATCGATGCATGATCCGGCCGCCCTCGGCGCGGATCGGTCCGGTCACGCCCGACGAGCGCAAAGCCATCCTCGCAAAGAGCCCGGTCAAGGGTAAGTACGATCAAGCGATCGATTCGGAATCGGCCTATGAGGTGCTGCAAAAGCGCGTGCACGAGACCGGATCGACGGCGGCGCCGGCGCCGGGAACGGAGCACCCCGCCGAAGCCTCTTCGAGCGGCGGCGTCTTGGCGTGGCTCGGCGCGTTCCTCGCCGCCATCTTGGGCTTGTCCAACAAACGCGGACAACGCTTCTCGTCCGGTCAGCTCGTCGCGCGCAACATCACGCGCAACGTCACCAACAGCATTGCCGGCCAGATCGCCGCCGACATCGGAAAATCGGTCGGCGGCAAGATGGGAGGCTCGGTGGGTCGCGCAATCGTCCGAGGAACCATGGGAGGGATCCTCAGGCGCTGACGGCGGCCGATGCGGCGGCGTCACACCATTCGCGATGCTTCCTCGGCGGTCGGCACCCGGCCGTTCGGCGTCAGCTTGTCGATCAGCTCCGGCAATTGCTGGCTCAGGCCGGAAAGCAGATCGCCGCGTCCCATGCCGGTCTGCCGCGCCAGCGCGTCGAGCGTGCCGCTCCCGAGCGCATCCTCGAGATCCTTGGGCGCGATCTCCTCGTTCGGCCCGGTGCCGACCCAGGATTGCGCCGCGCGGCCATAGCCGTTTTCCTGGAACTGCTTGACGAGATTGCCGAGGCCGTTGCTCAACACGGTTCCGCCTTGACCGCCGCCGAGGAGACCGCCCAAGCCCCCCTGGAGCAAGTCGTTCAAGCTGTTGGCGCCGCCGGAAGCGGCTCCGGGCCGGCCGCCCAACAGCCCGCCCAGAATATCGCCCAATCCTCCGCTCGGTGGATGGACCGGACCGCCCGGGGCGGCGGAGGCGCGGCCTGAACCCTTGAACGCCTTGTAGGCAAGGAGCCCCAGCAGCGCCATCGTGAGCGGCGACATCCCGCCGCCGCTGCTGCTGCCGCCGGGTTGCCGGCCACGCGGGCCATTCTGCATGCCGTTGAGGATATCGATCAGTCCCATGTGTGCCTCCTGTTGCTCCCCGATACGACGACGGTCGGGCCTCGGCCGAACGGCTGCGAGGGTGTCGCGGCCGGGACGCAGCCGACGGCGCTACCGCACGCCGGGATCGGCAATGACGCCACGCGCCACGAGCCTGTTCCAAATGAACAACACGACCACGGCGCCGATCGTCGCCGCGATCAGGCCCGCGCCCTGATCGGCCTGGTACCAGCCGACGGTCTGGCCGATAAAGGTCGCGAGGAAGGCGCCGGCAATCCCCAGCACGGTGGTGAGGATGAAGCCCGACGGTTTGTTCGGTCCCGGCGACAGCACGCGTGCGATCAGACCCGCGATGAAGCCGATGACGATGATCCAGACGATACCCGACACGACGATCTCCCTCGGGTCCAGCAACGATAGCACGGCCTCGGACCGGCCGGCAGCGGATTACATGGTCCCCATGGTTGCAAATAGAGATCGCCATGACGCGATCCGTGTTCCGTTACTAGAAGCACGTTCCGGTGAGGTGTGGTCAGCGCGAGCGGCGGACTCGGTCTGCTCCCTCCCCCGCAAGCGCAGGGCAATCGCATATGGGTGAACAAATACGAATCGTTGACGGAACGGACCGAGTCCAAAAGCAGCGAGATTCCTGTCTTGTTCACGCATATGCGATTGCCCTGCCCGCAAGCGGGGGAGGGAACGCACCGAGTGTGCTGCGCCCTTTGTGCATCAACCCGACCGAAACATGCTCTAAAAGATCTCGTCTTTCATCGCGATTCGATGCGCCGAAAGGTACTCCGGTCCGGCGACGAGCCCGTGGAGCGCGATGGACCTTGTCAACGAGCCTGCGTTCTGTTCACGTTGGAGTCACAACACTCGCCGTGACGAGGCATTCGGTCACTGGAGGAACTCATGAAACGAATCGCACTGGCATTGGCGTTCTGCGTCGTGTGCGGACCTGCGTTCGCGACCTGCAAGTCCGATGCCGCGGAAAAGAAGCTCGCGGGCGCCGCTCTCAAGAGCTTCATGACGAAATGTGAGAAGGATGCGACGGCGACCTGCGAAGCAGATTCGAAGCAGAAGAACCTCGCAGGCGCGGCGAAGACCAGTCACATGAAGAAGTGCGTGACCGACGCGGTCGGTTCATAGCTCGCGGGCGGAGCGCGCCGGCAGCGCGCAAGACACGTAGCGGCCGACCTGGCGTCTCGCCCTTTGCGTCGAAAGCATGGACCTTGCAAAGCTACCGCGCGTCATGAACGGCTTCACCGCCGCCGCCAACCGAATCGTAGCCGGGAGAAAGCGAGCGCGCGGTTCCGGCGCGTCGCAGCAAGGCATTGCTCGCCTCCCATTCGGTGGCGACATCGAGTGATTGCAGAAACTGCACGCCTTGCGCCGTCAACGTCGCGACCGGCAGGCCGTCGCGATAGAGCAGGCGGTTGCCGGTGAGCGCAGGAAGCCTGGGGCCGGGCGTGACGATGCCCGCCAAGTTGAGCGGATCGGCGCCGGATATCGAGACCCATTCGCCGCCCCCTTGCTCGCGCCGGACCTTGCGCAACATCGCGACTGCTTCCGGCAAGGCAAACTGCTCGCCGGCGAAGCCGGCGACGAAACGGCCGCCGCGGATCTCGCCGCGGCTCTCGAGCCGCCGATAAACGCGGAGCAGATCGCGCCAGGGCGGCAACCAGGCGGCTTCGCGCTCGAGCACGCGCCAGAACACGACGCCGTAACGGCGCAGCAGCGTGCGCGCCACGTGCTCGACGGCGTCGGCGGCGAGATGCGGATCGGCCGCCGGGGACGGGGCGCGGCGCGTCAGCGCCCAACGGCCGGCCGCTTCCATGCCTGACGTCGCGCCACGGCGGCGGCGCCGGCCATTGGGCCGGCGCTCGGCGGACGGCACGAGCAGCGCGCGCAAGCCGCCGAAGCTGTCGGAATTGGCGAGGCCCGATGCGACCAGCTCGGCGAGCCCGTCCTCGACCTGGCATCGCAACAACGACGTGCCGTCGAGGAGCTCGTCGAAGAACGACGCGCCGTGGCGGCGAAGATAGTCGAGCACGGCTTGCGCGCTGGAAGTCGGCGGCATCGCCTCGCCCTTCGCGGACAGGGAAGTCCACAGCGCGGCGTGACGGCGCGCGATGAGCGTGATCGGCGTGGTCCGCACCGGCGCCGCCTTGCCTTCGTTCGACCTCGGCCGCAGCCGGGTCCAGGCGACATGCCCGGCCCGGCACCGATCGTCGAGCCAGGCCGGCTGGTAGCGGGCGATCCGCGCCGGCAGGATCTCGGTCTCCCAGGCCGCGGCCGGCGCCTCGAATCCTTCGAGCTGGCCGACCGCCTCGTCGACGGCGGCAGGTCCTGCCATGCGCGCGTCGGCGGTCACGTGCTGCCAGGCCAGGAGGAAACGGAGGAAATCGCGCGCCGAAACCGGCTCGATCTCGGCGCGCAAGCGCTTGACCGTGTAATGATGAATCCGGACCAGCAGCCGGCGCTCGCACCACTCCTCCGCGAGCGCGCCGGGCGTGAAGCGTCCGCGCATCGCGAAGCCTTCGGCCTCGAGCGCCGCCAGCGCCGCGGCGATCTCGCCTGCCGGCAAGCCGAGCGGCGCGGCGAGCGCCTCGGGCGTGATCGGACCGAGGCCTTCGAGGCGGCCGCGGAGTATCTCGACGAGCGCACGTTCGGGTGAGATGTGATCAACGCCAGTGGTGAGCGGGGGACTCTCCAGGACCTGAGTGTTGAAAGAGCCCCTCACCCCACCCCTCTCCCCGCAAGAGCGGGGAGAGGGAGCAGACCGAGCTTGCGGCTCCAGTTGATTCAAGGCGGCGGGTGCTTCGATGGCGGGCTCAGGGACCGCCGCGGGCCAGAGCGCCTGGAACTGCGGCAAGCGCTCGGCGGTGACCCAGACCGCGCCGGTCGGCGCCGGCAATCTGGCGACGCGCCGCTGGCGCGCGAGCTCGGCCAACCATTCGTTCCAGTCCGGTGCCTGCGCCTCCGAATCGGCAATGAAGCCGAGCCAGACCATCGCGTCGTGCAGCTCGTCGGGATTGGCCGCTTCCGGCCAGGCTTCGGCCCGCACCCGCGCGATGGCGTCGCGATCGAGCCGGCCGAGATCGGACGCCGCTTCGACCGAGAGCCAGCGCCGGGCCATCACGGCCTGGGTGCGGCGCTCCTCGAGCGGAGCGTCGTCGAGATAGGCGAAGGGCCGCGCCGACAAGACCTCGAGCGCGAGCGGGGAAGGCTCGGTGAGATCGCGGGCCACGACCCGGATATCGCCGGACTCGATGCGGGAGAGGAGCCGCTCGAGGCCGTCGATGTCCATCGCCTCGGTCAGGCAGTCGTCGATCGTCTGGCGCACCAGCGGATGATCGGGGATCTCGCGCTCGCCGACGAGGTTCTCGGCGCAGGCAATCTGGTCGGGAAACACCGCCCCGATCAGGTCCTCGGCGCCCATGCGCGCGAGCTGCGGCGGAACCTTGCGGCCGCCGCGGAACCGCGGCAGCGCGAGCGCGACGGAGGCCACCCAGCGCCAGCGGGTGATGAACATCGGCGCATCGAGCAGGGCCTGGATCAGCAACTCCCGGACCGAGCTCGAATTGAGATACCGCGAGACGTCCGCGAGCTCGAAGCTGTGCGCCGTGGTCAACGACAGGACGATGTTGTCCTCGGTCGCCGCCGCCTGCAGCTCGAAATTGAACTTGCGGCAAAACCGCTTGCGCAGCGCCAAGCCCCAAGCCCGGTTGATGCGGCTACCGAACGGCGAGTGCACGACGAGCTGCATGCCGCCGGCCTCGTCGAAGAAACGCTCGAGCACGATCGTATCCTGCGTCGGCAGGTAGCCGAGCGCCGCATGGGCGGTCGCGAGATATTCGATCAATTGCCGCGCGGCAGCCTCGGTCAGCCCCGGCTCGCCAGCGAGGCGAAGCGCGGCATGCTCGCCGGCCGGGTCGGACTTGAGGCTCCCGGCGATATCGGCTCGCAGGCGCGACACCGACGCCGACAGCTCGTCGCTGCGGCCGGGCGCCTCGCCGAGCCAGAACGGAATGGTCGGAGCCATGCCGTGGGCATCCTCGACGCGCACGACGCCGCGCTCCACGCGCCGAATACGGTAGCTCTTGTTGCCGAGCTGAAAGACGTCGCCGGCGAGGCTCTCGACGGCGAAGTCCTCGTTCACCGTGCCGATGAACTGGTCCTCCGGCTCGAGCAGCACCTGATAGTCGGCATTGTCCGGGATCGTGCCGCCGGAGGTCAGCGCGGTCAGCCGCGCGCCACGCCGGCCGCGCAGCACGCGATTGACGGCGTCGTGGTGGATCAGCGCGCCGCGCCGGCCGCGCCGGGTGCCGAAGCCTTCGGCGAGCATGCGCACCACCGCCGCGAAGTCGTCGCGGCTCAGCGCACGGTACGGGGAGGCGCGGCGAACGAGCGCGTAGAGCTCGTCCTCGCCGTAGTCGCGCGCGGCGAGCTCGGCGACGACCTGCTGCGCCAGCACGTCGAGCGGCTCGTCCGGGATCGACAGGCGATCGAGCTCGTTCCGGCCGACGCTGTCGAGCAAGGCCGCACATTCGACCAGCTCGTCGCGCGAGAGCGGGAACAGCCGGCCCTTGGGCTTGCGGTCGAGGGCATGGCCGGAGCGACCGACCCGCTGGAGGAAGGTCGCAATGGAGCGGGGCGAGCCGAGCTGACACACCAGGTCGACGTCGCCGATATCGATGCCGAGCTCGAGCGACGCGGTCGCGACCAGCGCCTTGAGCTTGCCGCCCTTGAGACGCTGCTCGGCGTCGAGCCGCAGCTCCTTGGCGAGGCTGCCGTGATGGGCGGTCACCCGATCGCGGCCGAGGCGCTCCGACAATTGCCGGGTCACGCGCTCGGCCAGGCGCCGGGTGTTGACGAAGATCAGCGTCGTGCGGTGCGCCTCGACCAGCTCGGTCAGGCGATCGTACACCTGCTCCCACACCTCGGCCGACATGACGGCCTCGAGCGGGGCTGAGGGCAGATCGAGGGCGAGGTCGCGCGCGCGCTGATGGCCGGTATCGACGATCGCGCAGGCGGGCGCGCTCGGAGCACCGGTCCCGACGAGGAAGCTTGCCACCGCCTCGATCGGCTTCTGCGTGGCCGAGAGCCCGACCCGCTGCAAGCGACCGCCGCAGAGCGCGGCCAGACGCTCGAGCGAGAGCGCGAGGTGCGTCCCGCGCTTGTTCGGCGCCAGTGCATGAATCTCGTCGACGATCACGGTTCGCGTCGTCTTGAGCATGTCGCGGCCGGACTGCGACCCGAGCAGGATGTAGAGCGATTCCGGCGTGGTGACGACGATGTGCGGCGGACGCCGATGCATGCGCTGGCGTTCGCTCGCGGGCGTATCGCCGGTGCGGACCCAGGTCCTGATCTCCACGTCGGGCAAACCCAGGGACCGCAAGGCCGCGCGGATGCCGGCGAGCGGGGTCTCGAGATTGCGCTGGATGTCGTTCGACAGCGCCTTCAGCGGCGAGACATAGACGACTTGCGTCGCGTCCTCGAGCCCGGAGGCGAGCCCCTGCCGCACCAACGCGTCGATCGCCGCCATGAACGCCGCGAGCGTCTTGCCGGAGCCGGTCGGCGCCGCGATCAGCACGTCGCGGCCAGACTTTATCAGCGGCCAGGCCCGCGCCTGCGCGGCCGTCGGCGCGGCGAACGCGCGATCGAACCAGGCCGCTACCGCCGGATGAAACAGGGAGGATGACGTCATGGGACTTCGGATTTCGTCGGCAGCAGGTCGGGCCGCGGCCTCGCTGGCGAGACCGGCTTCGCCTTCAGCCATTATGGCATCGCTGGAATATGGGCGCATCCTGCCCGGAATCAACCGCGCCGGCTTGCCGGCAACGGGATTCCGATCCGCCCTCGTCCTGAGGAGGGCGCGCGCACACGACGGTTTCGCGCGGCTTGCTCGAGCTTGGCCGCGCGCGCCCGTCTCGAAGGACGGGGCGGCCCGGCTCGAGGCCCCGGGTCGGGGCGGCCTCGTGCTTCGAGACGCAACGCAGTCAAGCTTGCGCAGACTGCGTAAACTTGTCTGCGCTGCAGCGCAGCCGTGTTTCTGGAAACCGACACGTTCGTTCGCGCTGCGATGCTCCTCAGGAGGCCGAGAGAGCGGGCCCATCGCGGGCATCGGGATCGGCGACCGCCGGCCGAGCGGGCACGGCGATTTCCGGGCAGCTCCCGTGGGTTCGGGCCGGGAATGCTGCTAACATCGGAGCGCGCCCCGGTCGAGAGCGGACGCAGATCAGTCCACGGGAGGATTCAATGGCGAAGAAACAGGCGGATTCGGTCTACAAGATCGTCGAAGTCGTCGGCGTCAGCGAGAAGTCATGGGAGGACGCCGGCCGAAACGCCGTGGAAACGGCAGCCGATTCGCTGCGCGACCTGCGCGTGGCCGAAGTGATGAAATTGGACATGAGGGTGGAGAACGGGAAGGTCGCGGCATTTCGCACGCGCGTCTCGCTCTCCTTCAAATACGAAGCGTGATTTTCAGCTTCGCGAATCTCGGCGCGGCCGTGCATCCGTCGAGCGCAAGCTTGAATACTCCGATCACGAGGAGCAGCCCATGACCATCGAGCTCTACGCCTTTCCGCCGAGCCCGCGCGCCTTCAAGGTGATGGCGATCGCCGACCATCTCGGGCTCGACTGGACGCTGCGCATGGTCGACCTGACCAAGGGCGAGCAGAAGGCGCCGGACTATGCCGCGCTCAATCCCAACATGCGCATGCCGACGCTGAAGGACGGCGACTACGTGCTCTGGGAATCGGATGCGATCGCGCAGTATCTCGCGCTGAAGAAGCCGCAGGGTGGGCTGCTGCCGCAGGACGAGCGCTCCCGGCTCGACGTGACGCGCTGGCAGTTCTGGGGGCTCGCGCACTGGGATTCGGCCTGCGCGACTCTCGTCTACGAGCACGTCGTCAAGCCGCTCCTCCTCGGCATCAAGGAGCCGGACCCGGCCAAGGTCGCCAAGGGCACGGAGCGGTTCCTTTGCGCGGCGCAGGTGCTCGACGGCCAGCTCAAGGGCAGGAAATTCGTGACCGGCGATACCCTGACGCTCGCCGATTTCTCGATCGGCTCGCCGCTGATCCTGGCCGCGCCGGCGCGCTATCCGCTCGAGCCCTACGGCGAGATCAGGCGCTGGCACGCGACACTCGCCGCGCTGCCGGCCTGGCAGAAGACGCTGGCGCGGTCCATGCCCAGGGCCAGCGCGGCGTGAGCGGGCGGCGCATGCTTGGCGCGCAATCTGATCCGCCCTCGTCCTGAGGAGCGCGCGCGAGGGTTTGCCTGGGCTGCGCTCTTTGCTCCGCCTCATCCTGAGGAGGCGCAGCGCAGGCAAGTTGCCTGCGTTGCGCCGTCTCGAAGGATGGGGCGGCCCCCGGTCGGCGTGGCCTCGTGCTTCGAGACGCATCGCAGCGCAGCCGTGTTTCCGAAAACAGATGCGTTCGGTCGCGCTGCGATGCTCCTCAGCACGAGGGCGTCAGATCGGCACCGCCATCGCCTCGAAGGCGGAGTCGCAGTTGATCAGGTCGACCCGCTTCTGCACGATGCGGAAGCTTGCGCCGTCGCGGCGCAGCCGATGGCGCTGGCGGCCGGCGAACACGCGCTGCGCCTCGTCGCGGTACTCGACCATGATCACGGTCGAGCCGACGACGATCTCGCCGTCGGCCGCGCCGGCCGCCTCGACCGTGAGGTTGCCGACGAGATGCGCGGTGCGCGAGGGCGGCGTCTGCACGTGGATGCGCGGATGCTCGAGCCGCTCGACGCGGGTGCGCATCAGGTCGCGATCGTCGTAGAACAGCGAGGCCTGGTCGAACGGGCTCTCCTGGTCCGGCACCGCCGGCACCCAATAGGTGCCGTCGTCGGCGAACAGCGCCATCCAGTCGCGAAACCGCCGCTCGTCGAGCAGCCGCGCCTCGTGGATCAAAAATTCCTCGAGCCGGGCGCGGTCGGCGGTGCTCTCCCGCTCCGTCATGCCGCCTCGCGCATGTAGCCGAGCCAGGCCTTGTACTGCGCGCGCATCACCATCTCGTGGGTGGCGAGGCCGCGCGTGGCGTTGCGCTCGCGGTCGGACTCCTCCTCGCCGAGCCCGCGGGAGATGTCGACCCAGTCGGTCAGCCGGCTCTGCAGCCCCTTCTGCGCGCGCACGAAGCTCTCGAGGTCGTCGGTCTGCACGAACGACGCCGCCGAGTGGGTGACGTTGAGCAGGCGGATATTGCCGAAATTCATCGCCGCCGGCGCGCCGACGAGCCTTATCGGATAGATCGTGACCTCGGTGCGGTCGACCGCGACCGGCTTGATCACCCGCACGTGGATGTTGAGCCCCATGATCGACACGTTGGGATAGATCAGCGAGTTGTGCAGGCGCGGGGTGAGGATTTTTCGCGCCCGCTCGGCGCCGACCTTCTCCGCCAGCACGCGCTTGTACTCGTCGAAGGCAAGGCTCGCGCGCTTGCCCTCGTCGAGCTCGGTGTTGCTGGTCCAGCCGTGGCCGTTGCCGACGATGTAGCTCTTGCGGTCCTTCCAGGAGGCGGCGGTCTCCTTCTTCGCGGCCTCGACCACGGTCGCGCCCTTGCGGTCGCCCTCGCGGCGCGCGAACTGCACGCCCTGCTTGTTGACGGTCGAGGCATGGCCGAACGGCACGTGATAGGAATCGAGCACGTTCTCGACCTGGAGCTTCCAGTTGCCGGCATAGGCGTAGCGATGCATGCCGGCGTCGAGCGCGAGTGCGCCGTCGGGGGCGCGGTCGACGAGATCGTCGATGTTGCCCTGCATCGGGCCGATATGGTCCTCGAAGCTCGGCCCCTTCGCCGCGAGGCTCGCGAACACGAAGCCGCGATATTCGCCGACCCGCGGCGCGCTCGCGAGGCCGAAGGCGGCCTTGTCGAATTCCGCGGCGCAGCCTTCCGGGACCGGCACGGCGGCGAGCCGCCCGTCGGTGTCGAAGCTCCAGCCGTGGTAGCAGCAGGTGAGCCGCGGCGCGTTGCCCTTGCGCTCGTTCACCACCTTGGCGCCGCGATGGCTGCAGCGGTTGAGGAGCACGTGCACGCTGCCGTCGCGATGGCGCACCATGATCACGGGCTGGCGGCCGAGCTCGGTGGTGACGTAATCGCCGGGCGCGGGGACCTGGCTCACATGCCCGACATAGAGCCAGGCGCGGCCGAAGATGCGCTCCATCTCGAGCTCGAAGATCGCGGGATCGGTGTAGACGTCGCGGTGCACGCGCCCGGGCTCGATCAGCTCCGCGATATCATCGGCGTGTCCGTTGCGCATGCAGTATCCCTCTCAAGGGTCGTCCCCGCGCAAGCGGGGACCCATGGTGCCACATACCACCGCCTCTGGAAGATGGGTCCCCGCTTACGTGGGGACGACAGCAATCTGGGTTGGAAACGTCACTCCGCGGCCTGGTGGGCGTGGCGCTGCACGTCCATGTTGACGAGCTCGAGCGGCGAGGCGGTCGCCTCGAGCATGCCCCAGCTCTTGAGCCAGTCGTAGGTGCGCTGCATCTCCTCGAGCGGGATCGGCGCGGGATCGCAGACGACGAGGCGGCTCTCGCGCAGGTTCTCGACCTCGAGCGCGGCGATCTCCGGATCGGTCTTTGCGTAGTAGTCGATGAAGTAGTGCAGGTAGGCGCGCTTGTCGGCGTTGATGCGCCGCACCGCCTCGCGCACCGCGCGGTTGAAGGCGGCGTAGGTGTCGGGGTCGACCCGGTCGGAGGCGACCTCGGTGCCGTGGAAGAAGGCGGTGCAGATGGTCCGGCAGCCCTTCTTCTCGGCGAGCGTGATGTGCGGCTCTGTGAGCGTGGTGGCGTCGAGCTCGCCCGCGAGCAGCGCTGAGAGCCGGTAGCGCGAGCCGTTGGGCGCGCGGCAGAGCTTGATCAGCTCGCGCGGCAGGAAGCCTTCCAGCATGTGCAGCGCGATATAGTGGGTGCCGAAATAGAACGGCACGCCGATGGTCTTGCCGGCGAGCTGCTGGGGCGTGAACACCGGCGAATCGGGCGCCACCACCAGCGCGGAATAGGTCACGATGGCGCGGCGGCCGACCTGGCGGCTGCCAGAGCGGGTGTCCTGCACGCGGCAATAGTTCCCCCATTCGCAGGCATTGTACATGTCGGCCTTGCCCTGCTCGAACAGCTTGCCGTGGCTGGCGAACGGATCGACCCCCTTCGGGTCGGTGACGTCCCTCTCGACCTTCTTCTCGACGCCCTGCTCGCGGTCGGCCCACTCGACGAGGATGCCTTCCTTCTCGAACAGTCCCTCGTCGTAGGCGACGAGCTCCGGCAGCCCCTGGAACGGCGCCGTCGTCTCCAATACCAGCTTCCTCATCGACGTTGCTCCGAGCTCGAAGGATGGTGGGCGGGCGCCGCGCCGTCGGCGCGCGCCTTGCCTAATCGGGCGCAGTTGAATACGACTGGGCACCCCCGTCAAGCGCTGCAGGATCTGATGCCGCCGCCGCGGCGCGCGGCGCGGCGACGACTGCGCGCAGCAAACTCGCAACCGGAGACTCCACGATGCCCGATGCCTTCGCCGAACTTCGCCACGAGCTCGCCGTCGCCAACCGCATCCTGGCGAACGAGGGCATCATCGACGCCTTCGGGCACATCAGCGCCCGCAATCCGAAAGATCCGAGCCGCTATTTCATCTCCCGCCATCGCGCTTCCGAGCTGGTCGAGCCCGCCGACATCCTGGAGATGACGCTCGATTCGCAGCCCGTGCGTCCAACCAATGTCCGCCTCTACAGCGAGATGGTGATCCACGGCGAAATCTACAAAGCGCGGCCCGACGTCAACTCGGTCTGTCACCACCACGCCCCTGCGGTGCTGCCGTTCTGCGCCACCGGCGTCGAGCTCGTGCCGCTGTTCCACCTCGGCGGCACGCTCGGCGGCAAGGTGCCGTTCTGGGACAGCCGCGACGAGTTCGGCGACACCAATCTGCTGGTGCGCACGCCCGAGGAAGGCGCCTCGCACGCCCGCGCGCTCGGGTCCCATTTCATGCTGCTGCTGCGCCGCCACGGCGCCTCGCTCGCCGGCAAATCATTGCGTGAGTGCGTGTTCCGCACGATCTACACCACCCGCAACGCCGAGCTGCAGCTGCGCGCGATGGCGATCGGCACGCCTTCCCCGCTCTCTCCGGGCGAGGTCGAGAAATGCGGCGGCCATAACCTCGGCGCACGCGGGGTCGAGCGCGCCTGGGAATACTGGGTGACCCGCCTGCAGAAGGCGGAAGCGGTGTGGGCGGCGGCCGGGCTGCCGCGCCTCGAGGGGCTCGCCGAGACGGCGCGGCCGCGGACCGCGGGCCTGCCGGCGGCGAAGGCCGCGGCGCGCCGCGCCAGACGGAAGGCGGGCGCGCGGAAGAAGCGCTGATACAAGGTTGGGTGAGCACGAGGCCGACCAGGGGCCGCGCTAACCCAACGAATTCAAAGCCCCCGCGTAACCAACGCGTAAAAATCAAGCCTGACGGAATCGGATCCGGAACAAAACCGAATCGAATGCGGAACGATCTCCCCGTTTCGCCGCCCGAGGTCGAAGCCGCTGCAGCGCGGCAGCGAATTTCACATTGCTGATCGCGATAGGCCCGATTGTCGCCAAAAACCGTCGATACCCGCACGCCCGTTTTGGGAGTCGGGGATTCTCTTTGATGCAGACGAAGCGCGTCTATCAGGTGCAGCATTGGCCGGACGGCCAGTGGAGCCGCGAGCACAACTGGCGCAAGGTCGAGGCCGGCACCGCGAAAGAGGCGGCGGAAAAGGTGTGCGGTCTCGCGCTGACCGAGGCGGGCCGGCTGTCGCAGCTGCGGGCGCGGGTGCTGCCGTTCGGCGATCTCAAGCAGCGCAGTGCGACGGCATTCTACGCGGCGGAGTGAGTTGGCCGATAATCTCTGATTGTCATCGTCCGCGAAGGCGGACGATCCAGTAATCACGAGCCAGGGTAAAAGCACCGATCCGCTTCGATCGCTCGTCGCGGGGTTACTGGATGCCCGCTTGCGCGGGCATGACAACGGAGAGGTTGGCGGCGGGCCCATACCACGCGGCCCTCCAAGATCTTCCGCCGGACGAAACGCGGCGCGCGCCGCGTTGCGCGGCTTGGCGTAATCCCGTAATGACAGCGCCGACGGGCCGCCCCTGGCAGGAACGGGCGGCAACCGAGCCGCGCGAGCGCGAGCCTGAGGAGGCGCCGGAATGACGGGGATGTACGAGCAGACGCGGCCGGGCATCGGCCACAACCAGCCCGACGAGTTCGCGGAGGAGAAGAAGCACGAGCGGTGGGAGCGCTGGGCGAAGAAGCGCACCTTCGTGCGGGCGCTCGAAGGCACTTACAGCCACCTCTACAAGGCGCTGCTCGAGGAGAAGCGCGTCTATCCGTCGAAGGACGTGCCGTGGAAGGGCGGTCCCGGCCAGTTCGGCAAGAGCGTGATCAGCCCGCAAGCCACCACCATCATCCAGTCGCTGGAATCGCACATCGAGGCCTATGCGCCCGCCGCCTACGGCCAGAAGCACGGCCATCTCAACAGCGCGGTGTTCTACGTGCTCAAGGGCCGCGGCCACGACGTGCACGACGGCCGCCACATCCCGTGGAAGGCCGGCGACGTGATGATCGTCGAGAACGGCTGCGTCCACCAGCACTTCAACGACGATCCCGAGCAAGAGGCGATCCTGCTGGTGTTCAAGGCGAAGCCGCTGTTCCTGTTCATGCACCTCCTGTTCCAGAAGATCGTGGAATGGCCGCCCGACAAGCTCCCGCCGGGCCAGGACGGCTACCAGCCGCCGTCGGATATTTGAGGAGAGCCGATCCATGTCGTTCGAGGACAAGACCGCGGCCCTCTCGGGTTCCGCCAGCTGCACCTTCCACGCCGACGATATCGCGGCCTCCGAAAGCTTCCGGCAGCGCTACGCGACGCTGCCCAACGTCGTCAAAGCCGAGGACATGCCGTGGGAGCGCTCCCCCGACGGCCTGATCAAGCACCTCGTCCATCGCCGGCTGAACACGCGCGAGTGCTGCGTCGAGGCCTATATGCAGTTCCTCAAGGCCGGCGAGCACTCGGGCAAGCACCGGCACATGTGGGAGGAGGTCGTCTTCGTGGTCGAAGGCGCGGGCTACGACCTGCACTGGGACATGAAGTTCGACTGTCTCGAGGCCTTCAAGTGGGAATGGGCGGAGGTGCCGAAGAAGTTCGAGTGGAAAGCGGGCGACTACGTCTACATTCCGCCGTTCACGACCCACCAGCATTTCGCCAGCGCGGAGGCGCGGCTGATCATGATGAGCAACCGCATGGTCAAGGAGATGGGCTTCGACTGGTTCGACCAGGTGGAGAACGCGCCCGGTTTCGAAGCCGCGCGGAAGTAACGGGAGTTTCTCGATGCGCGTCGCGACCTTCCCCCGCGCGCTTGCGCTGCTCGCGGCGATGGCGCTTGCGCCGTCGACCGCCCGCGCGCAATCGCCGGCGGACTTCTACAAGGGCCGCAACGTCGATCTCTACGTCGGCTACAGCGTCGGCGGCGCCTACGACCTCTATGCGCGGGTGATCGCCCGCCATCTCGGCAAGCACATCCCGGGCAATCCGACCATCGTGCCCAAGAACATGGAGGGCGCCGGCAGCCTGCGGCTCGCCAACTGGCTCTACAGGGTCGGGCCCAAGGACGGCAGCGCGCTCGGCACCATCGGCCGCGGCACCGCCTTCGATCCGCTGCTCGGCTCGCGCGGCGCCCAGTTCCAGGCCGACAAGTTCACCTGGATCGGCAGCGCAAACAACGAGGTCAGCGTCTGCGTCGCCTGGAAGACGAGCGGCATCACCAGCCTGGAGCAGACGCTGAGCAAGGAGCTGATCGTCGGCGGCACCGGCCAGGCCGCCGACACCGATCAATTCCCTAGAATCCTCAACGGCGTGCTCGGCACCAAGTTCAAGATCGTGACCGGCTATCCCGGCGGCAACGACGTCACCATGGCGATGGAGCGCGGCGAGGTGAACGGGCGCTGCGGCTGGTCGTGGTCGAGCGTGCTCGCGACTCACAAGCGCTGGGTCGACGACAAGTCGATCGCGGTGCTGGCGCAGCTGTCGCTCAGCAAGCATCCCGACCTCCCCGACGTCCCGCTGATCATGGATTTCGCCAAGAGCGAGGACCAGCAACAGATCTTCAAGCTGATCTTCGCCCGGCAGGTGATGGGGCGGCCCTATCTGGCGCCGCCGGGCGTGCCTGCGGACCGCGCCGCGGCGCTGCGCCAGGCCTTCATGGACACGATGAAGGACCCCGAGTTCCTGGCCGAGGCCGAGAAGTCGCAGCTCGAGATCACCCCGGTGCCGGGCGAGGAGGTCGAGAAGCTGGTGAAGGACCTCTACCAGACGCCGAAGGCGATCGCCGCCAAGGCGGCGGAATTCATCCGGCAGTAGGGCGCGGATTACGCCGATGCAGGAACAGGCCGGGCGGAACCAGCGCGTGAACCGGAACTATCGCGGCTGGCAATCCGACGTCATCGTCGACCTGATCAAGCGCTACGGCTTTCCCCACCTCACGCTCAATCCGGGCGCCAGCTTCCGCGGCCTGCACGACTCGCTCGTCAATTACGGCGGCAACGACCCCGCGATGATGCTGTGCAACCACGAGGAGATCGCGGTGCAGATCGCGCACGGCTACGCCAAGGCCTCGGGCAAGCCGATGGCGGTGATCCTGCACGACCTGGTCGGCCTGCTGCACGCCTGCATGGCGATCTACTACGCCTATATCGACCGGGTGCCGATCTTCATCATCGGCGCGACCGGCCCGATGGACGAGGGGAAGCGCCGGCCGCATATCGACTGGACGCATTCGGCGCTGGTGCAGGGCAACGCCGTCCGCGACTACGTGAAGTGGGACTATCAGCCGACCTCGATCGAGGGCGTGCCGGAGAGTTTTGCGCGCGCGTACTCGATCATGACCACCGAGCCGCAGGGCCCGGTCTACATGTGCTACGACGCCGCGCTGCAGGAAGCGCCGCTTGCCGGCGAGGTGGCGCTGCCGCCGGAGAGCGCCGCCGCGACGCCGGCGCCGATGGCGCCGGACCCTCGCGCGATCGCGGCGATCGCGGACAAGCTCGTCGCGGCGGAGCATCCGATGCTGCTCGCCGAATATGCGGGACGGCGCGCCGGCGGCTTCGAGAGCATCGTCGAGCTCGCCGAGGCGACCGGCGCGGCGGTGTGGGACGTCAATAACGCGCTCAACTTCCCCAACAAGCACCCGCTCTGCCTGAGCATGGACAAGGAGAGCCTGCGGCGCACCGACCTCGTCGTCGGCCTCGACGTCAAGGACTGGGAGAAGCAGCTCACCGAGCTCGACAACGCCCGGCGCACGCGCGCGCCGCTCACGCCGCCGGGGTGCGATTTCGTCGAGATCGGCTTCGGCGAGATCAACATCAGCAAATGGGCCTTCGACTATTGCCGCCTGCAGTCCTGCTCGGTGCGAGCACTGGGCGACACCGCGCTCGGGATCCCGGCGCTCACCCGCGCCTGCCGGGAACGGATCGCGGGCGATGCCGGGCTCGCCCGCCGCATCGCCGAGCGCAAGGCCGCGATCGGGAAGCGCCACGACGCGGTGTGGCAAAAATGGCAGGAGGAGGCGCGCGCGAACTGGGACGCCTCGCCGATCACGTTTGCGCGCCTCGCGCTCGAAGTCTGGGAGGTGATCAAGCACGAGGACTGGGTGCTCGCCGCCAACAATCTCAAACAGCAGGTGCGCAAGCTGTGGGACTTCGACAAGCCCTACCGGCATCCCGGCGTCGAGCTCGGCACCTCGACCCAGATCGGCATTTCGCTCGGGGTGGCGCTCGCCCACAAGGGCAAGGGACGCGTGGTGGTCGACATCCAGCCCGACGGCGACCTGATGTTCGACGCCGGCGCGCTCTGGATCGCGGCCAAATACCAGATCCCGATGCTGGTCGTGATGCACAACAACCGCGCCTATTACAACGATTGGGAGCACCAGATCCGCATGGCGAGGCTGCGCGGCACCGACGAGGCCAAGGCCCATATCGGCATGGACCTGTTCGGGCCAGAGCCCGACTTCGCCGCGCTCGCCCGCGCCATGGGCTGCTGGGGCGAAGGGCCGATCGACAAGCCACAGGACATCCGCGGCGCGCTCAAGCGCGCGCTCGCCGAGGTGAAGAAGGGCCGGCTCGCGCTCATCGACACCATCACGCAGCACCGGTGATTCGTGTCGCGTTGATGAGATCGTGTCCCGGGCGAGTGTAGCGAGCGCTCTTGCGCGCGAGCCCTCGGGTCCGCGTTTCGCGCGGCCCGAGGGTAAACTCCACGAGACACCGATCTCGGGTTTACCCGAGATCGGCACTTAAATCGCCACTTAAAGTGTGCGCAGGTCGGGTAAACCGACCTGCGTGGACCCAGCGCAAGACTCGCGAAGCGCATCATTGGACTCGCGCCGCACGCCGGGACGCGCCGTGTCGCCCTGGGTCCCGGCTCTCGCGCGCACGCAAGTCGGGTTTACCCGACTTGCGCACTTTGACTGGCCGATCTCGGTTAAAGCCGAGATCGGCTGCGCGCTCGGCCGGGACACGAGAGGTTACGCTGGCTCTAGGCCTTTCGGCGCGAGCAACGGCCGCGACTCGGCGACCAGGAACCTGAGGAGCGCCGCGGCGGCGTCGGGCTCCTTCGCCGAGGCGAGGACGCCGGCCGAGAAGGTCGTGATCTTCTGCAAGGGGTCCGGCAGCGGCCCGACGATCTCGACGCCCGCGACCGGCAGCAGCTCGCTGATCTGCTGGATGCCGAGCTCGGCATCGCCGCGCGCGACCAGATCGCCGACCGGCGTGCCGGGATCCGGCAGCACGATCTTTGCCTTCATCGCCTCGGCGATGCCGAGCCGCTCGAGCACGGTCGGAAAATAGATGCCGCTCATTCCGGCCTTGGAATGGGCGACCGACTTCGCCGCCAGCAGCGCGCGCTTGAGCGCCTCGGGCGAGCCGATGTCGGGCTTAGCGGCGCCCCGGCGGACCGCGACCCCGATGCCGGAGCGGGCGAGATCGACGCGGCCGCCGGCCGCGACCTTGCCGCGCCCGATCAGGGCGTCGATCGCCTCGGCGGTGAGGATCGCGAGATCGGCGGCGGCGCCGGCGTTTAGCTCCTGCAGGAGCCCGTTGGTCGCGCCCCAGGCGACGTCGACCTTGCCGGCGCTCGCGCGCTCGAAGGCGGGCACGAGCTCGCGCAGCACCGATTTCACGCCGTTGGTGCAGAAAACCTTCATCGCAGCGGTCTCCAGTCACTCGGTCTCGATCAGCACGCGGCCGTTCTCGACGATGGTCTTGTAGGTCTTGATCGGCACCATGCAGGGCGGCGCCACCACCTCGCCGGTCTTGATGTTGAACTGGCCGTTGTGGAAGTTGCACTCGATCACGTCGCCCTCGACGAAGCCTTCCGAAAGCGAGCCGGGGCCGTGAGTGCAGGAATCGTCGGTGACGTAGAACTCGCCGTCGAGGTTGAAGACCGCGAGCGTGAGCCCTTTGGTCTCGACCTTGAGCGCGCTGCCGGGCGCGACGTCAGCAGTGCCGCAGAGGTCGATGCGGGCAGCGGGCATGCGGAAACTCCTCGTTGACGACGGACCGGCCAAGATGCGACTTCTATTTCAGGAAATGCGGCTTCGATTGCAATAGGGCCGAGGAGGACATGGAAACCGAAAGCGCACGCATGAGCTCGGCCGCCGAGGCGAGGTTCCGGGTCGATTATCCCAACTCCAAGCCGCGCGTGGTCAAGGTGGTCGCGCTCGATGCGGCGAGCGAGCGGGTGGTCAAGCGGGCGGCGGGGCGGCCCTGGCAGGGCGCGGCCTTCTTCACCTCGCTCACGTTCGACGGCGCCCCGCGCGGCGGCGAGGGCTGGTCGATCAAGGCCTGGCTCGGCGATCTCGCCGGCCGCACCAAGGCGCTGGTCGAGGAGGTCCAATCCGCCGACCTCGTGGTGATGGTCTCAAGCGCCGGCACCTGCGCGCAGGCCGCCGCGGTGATCGGCGAGGCCTGCGCGGTGCGCAAGATCATGACCATGGCGCTGATCATCGGCAGCGAGCAGCGCTCGAACGAGGAGCTGTCGAAGACACTGGCGAGCCTGCGGCCGCATGCGTCGATGATCGTGGTCGCCAGCGGCGACGAATATATCGAGGAGATGCTGGCGGCGCTGCGGGCGTAGCCCCCCTCGCAGGGCAGGCAAAGGCCTCGATGAGCAGCGGGCGGAGGATCGTGGTGGTCGGCGGCGGGCCGGCCGGGGTGGCGGCGGCGCTGGCGGCGAGGCAGCAGGACGCGGCCGCGCAGGTGACCTTGCTCAACGACGAGCAGGTCGAGCCCTACGAGAAACCGCCGCTGTCGAAGGCCGTGCTGACCGGGAAGGCGATGGCGCACGACGCGCCGATCGCCGGCCCGCGAGGCATCGCCGGCGGCGGCGTGACGCCGCGGCTCGGAACGCGCGTCACCGCGATCGACCGTGCCGCCCGCGAGGTCGCAACCGAGGCCGGCGAGCGCATCGGCTACGACGCGCTGGTGCTCGCCACCGGCTCGGTCAATCGGGTGCTGCCGATGTTTCCGGCCGGCCGGGCCGGCATCCACTATCTGCGCACCGAAGCGGAGGCGCGCGCGCTCAAGGCGCAGCTCGATCGCAGCCGGTCGCTGCTCGTCGTCGGCGGCGGGCTGATCGGGCTCGAGGTCGCGGCCTCGGCGGCCGAGCTCGGGGTCGCGACTTCCGTCATCGAGATCGCGCCGCGCATCCTCGCGCGCGTCTGCGACGAGGAGACCTCCGCGCTCGTCCACGCGCGCCACCGCGCACGCGGCGTCGACATCCGCACCGGCGTCGCCGCCGCGGCGCTCGCGACGCCGCCGGACGGCCGCCTCGCGGTCGAGCTCAATACCGGCGAGATGATCGCCGCCGATCTCGTCGTGGTCGGCATCGGGGCCGCGCCCGACGATCGGCTGGCGCGGGCGGCGGGCCTCGCCACCGAGGGCGGCATCATCGTCGACGACCGCGGCCGCACGTCCGATCCGGCGATCCTCGCCGCCGGCGACTGCACCCGCTTTCCCGGCCCGCGCGGGCCGGTGCGGCTCGAGAACTGGCGCCATGCCCAGGAGCACGGCGCCGTCGTCGGCCGCAACGCCGCCGGCGGCGACGCCGCCTACAACGTCGCGCCCTCGTTCTGGACGGAGCAGTTCGACATGTACATCCAGGGCGTGGGCTGGCCGGTCGCGGCGCCGAGCGCGCGCGTGCGGCGGCCGCTCGCGGCCGGCGCGACGCTGCTGTTCGAGCTCGACGGCGCGCAGCTCGCGTACGCGGTGGGCATCAACGCGCAGCGCGACATCGCCGTCGCGCGGCGGCTGATCGAGCGGCGCGTGCCGGTCGACGCAGCCGCGCTTGCCGACGCGAGCAAGCCGCTCGCGCAGATGCTGAAGGCGAAGGTCTAACCCGACGTCAGAGATCAGATGTCAGAAATCGGATGGCCCGAGACTTGCCCCTCTGACGTCTGATCTCTGACGTCTGACATCCGGTCACGACAAATCCATCGCCGAGACGCCGCCGTCGACGAACAGATTGGCGCCGTAGACGAACGAGGAATCCTCGCTCGCCAGGAACAGCACCGCCTTGGCGGCCTCCGCCGGCCGGCCCGGACGCTTGACCATGTTCGGCACCGGCCGCGCGGGATCGAACTCGTCCCTGCCGACCGGCGAGCCGATCTTGTTCGGCACGATCGCATTGACGCGGATGTTGTGCGGCGCGAGCTGCGCCGCCATCGCCCGGGTCAGGTTGGCGACGCCGCCCTTGGCGGCGGAATAGGCGACGGCGCGGCTCCTTCCCATGAAGCCCGAGGTCGAGCCGATATTGACGATCCGCCCGCCGGTCGCCTGCGCCGCCATCTGCCGGCCGACGTGCTGGCCCATGAGGAACTGGCTCTTGAGCGTCACCGCCAGCACGCGATCCCACTCCTCCTCGGTGATGTCGAAGATGTGCTTGTTGTCCGAGATCGCGACGTTGTTGACGAGGACGTCGATGCGGCCGTAGCGAGCGATCACCGCCTGGACAAGGGCGGCGACCTCGCCGCCCTTGGAGACGTCGGCGACGAACAATTCGGCTTCGCCGCCTTTGGCCTTGATCGCGCCGGCGACGCGCGCGCCGCGCGGCTCATCGAGATCGACGACCGCGACCTTGGCGCCTTCGGCCGCGAACAGCCTGGCGATCTCCTCGCCGATATTGCGCCCGGCGCCGGTCACGATCGCCACCTGATCCTTGAGCTTCATCGCCCGCCTCCCGGTGCTGGCCCGGTGTCATTACATTCACCCCTCGGGCGCGGCAACCTGGGCGGTCTCGCGGGCTCGGTGCGAACATGGTAGGAGAAATGCTCGGACAATGGATTTCGCCATGACCGCGCCGCTCAAGACCGTCGAAGGCTCCGACATTGCCGGCCTGATGCAGGCGATCGGCCGCCGCGCCAGGGACGCCGCCCGGGCGCTCGCGCTCGCGCCAACCGCGCAGAAGGACGCCGCGCTCGCAGGGACGGCCGCCGCGATCCGCGCCCGCAAGGACGACATTCTCGCGGCCAATGCGCAGGATCTGGCGGACGCCAACGCGTCCGGCAGCAGCGCCGCCTTCCTCGACCGGCTCGCCCTCGACGACCAGCGCGTCGCCACCATGGCGGCAGGGCTCGACGTCGTGCGCGCCCTGCCCGACCCGGTCGGCGCGGTGAGCGAGCGCTGGACGCGGCCGAACGGCATGACCATCGAGCGCGTACGCGTGCCGCTCGGCGTCGTCGGCATCATCTACGAGAGCCGCCCCAACGTCACCGCCGACGCGGCAGCGCTGTGCCTCAAGGCCGGCAATGCGGCGATCCTGCGCGGCGGCTCGGAGAGCCACCGCTCGAGCCGCGCCATCCATGCCGCGCTGATCGAGGGGCTGCGCGCGGCGGCGCTGCCCGAAGCCGCGATCGAGCTCGTCCCGACCCGCGAGCGCGCCGCGGTCGGGCTGATGCTCGCGGGCCTCGGCGGCATGATCGACGTGATTGTCCCGCGCGGCGGCAAGAGCCTGGTCGCGCGCGTCGAGGCGGAGGCGCGGGTTCCCGTGTTCGCCCATCTCGAGGGCATATCGCGCGATCGCGCCGACGCACCTCAAGCCGCTCGTCGCCATGCTGCTCGACGCCGGCTGCGAGGTGCGCGGCGACGAGGCGACCCGCGCCGTCGACGCGCGCGTCAAGGCAGCGAGCGAAGCGGACTGGTCGACGGAATATCTCGACGCCATTATTTCCGCCAAGGTGGTCGACGGCGTCGACGCCGCGATCGCGCATATCGAGCGCTACGGCTCGCACCACACCGACTCGATCGTGACCGAGGCCCCCGCGGCGGCGGAGAAATTCCTGCGCGAGGTCGATTCCGCGATCGTCCTGCACAACGCCTCGACCCAGTTCGCCGACGGCGGCGAATTCGGCTTCGGTGCCGAGATCGGCATCGCCACCGGCCGCTTCCACGCCCGCGGCCCGGTCGGGGTCGAGCAGCTCACCAGCTTCAAGTATCGCGTGCACGGCTCGGGGCAGATCAGACCGTGAAAACCCGTCCGTCGTCCCGGCCGCGGGTCCCCGCTCGCGCGGACGCGGCGACCCACCGCTAGCGGAACGCGCGATGCCCATTCCCCGCGTCCGTCTGCCGCCGCACGCCCCGGGGATGCGGATCGGCCTGTTCGGCGGCACGTTCGATCCGTCCCATGGAGCCCATCTCGGCGCCAGCCTGCTGGCCATGAAGCGGCTCGAGCTCGACCGAGTCTGGTGGCTGGTGACGCCGGGCAACCCGCTCAAGGACACGCGCGGGCTCGCCCCGCTCGAGCAGCGCATCGTCGCTGCCAAGCGGCTCGCACGCCATCCGCGCATCGACGTGAGCGGCCTCGAGGCCGAGATCGGCACCTACTATACCTTCGGGACCATCGCCTATCTGCGCCGGCACTGCCCGGGCGTACGCTTCGTCTGGATCATGGGCGCCGACAATCTGCGCAGCTTCCACAAATGGCAGCGCTGGCGCGGCATCGCCGCCGCGGTGCCGATCGCAGTGGTCGACCGCCTCGGCCCCAGCCTCTACGCCAGCGCCAGCGCCGCCGGGCAGGCGCTGGCGCGCGCCCGTATCGGCGAGGCCGACGCCAAGTCGCTGTCCGACCGCAAGCCGCCGGTCTGGGTTTACCTCCACGGCCTCAAATCGCCGCTCTCGTCGACCGCGCTTCGCGCCGCGCGTCACAAAACCGATGCCAAAGAGCCACAGTATGGGGATTGCGGAACGGCCGCCGGTTGAAACCATTAACGGGGCGTGCCTATCTTAGGTCTGCCCCGTTTCGCGCGGGGCGGCGATGCAGCGAAAGGAAAGGAACCTGCCAACCCCTGCATTCTCTCGTGCCGGCGCCCACCGCGCCGCCGAGCCCATCTCCAAGGTGCGCCCTGACGCCCAGGAGATTCTTCGCCTGGTCCTCGCCCGCCTCGACGACATGAAGGCCGAGGACACCGTCACCATCGATCTCATCGGCAAATCCACGATCGCCGACGCCATGGTCGTAACCTCCGGCCGCTCCAACCGGCATGTCGGCTCGGTCGCGGATCGCGTGCTGGACGACCTCGCCAGGGCCGGGGTGCCGGGCCTCAAGGTCGAGGGCATGCCCCATTGCGACTGGGTGCTGATCGACGCCGGCGACGTGATCGTCCATGTCTTCCGGCCCGAGGTCCGCGCCTTCTACAATCTCGAGAAGATGTGGACTCCGGTCGAGCCGCACGGACGGCGGACGAGCCAGTAATGGCGGCTTGAGCCGGCCCGAGGTCCGCGCCTATCGTAGCGGCCGATGCGTGTCGTGGTGGTCGCCGTCGGCCGGTTGACGCAGGGTCCGGAGCGCGAGCTGGCGGAGCGCTATCGCAAGCGCGCGGCCGACGCCGGTCGCAGCGCCGGCCTGCAGGCAGTGGAGATCGTCGAGATCCGGGAGAGCCGCGCCGGTGACGCCGCCCGTCGCATGCGCGAGGAATCGATCGCGATCGCCAATATCATCCCCGACGGGGCCGTCACGGTCGTCCTCGACGAGCGCGGCGAGAGCATGGGCAGCGCCGCCTTCGCAGAACGGCTGCAAAGCTGGCGCCGGCAGGGCCGGCCCGCGGTCGTCTTCGTTATCGGCGCCGCCGACGGGCTCTCCCCCAGCCTGCATGAAAAAGCCAATCTCGCCATGGCCTTCGGGGCGGCGACCTGGCCGCATCAACTGGCTCGGGTGATGCTGCTGGAGCAGCTTTATCGCGCCGTCACCATCGCCGCCGGGCATCCCTACCATCGGGCGTGATCGCGCCCGACTGGACGGCTTCAGTCTTAATCCGGTACCAATCGTGGTACTTATGGCGGCCCTGGAACCGTTCTTGCATGGGCGGAATTGATGCAGGTCGTGTTGCCCTCGCCCGCCATCCTCCGCATGACCCTGGCGGTGCTCGCGGCTCTGTCGCTCGCGCCCGTCGCCGCCTCGGCCCAGACCCCGCCGGCCGCGGCGGAGCCCTCCGCCCAACCGCCGGCCAAGCTCGACGCGCTCAAGGAGCACGAGAAGAAGCTCGAGGCGCTGCGCGCCGAGCAGCGCCGGACGCTCGAGAACGAGGCCCGGCTCAAGCGCGAGATCGAATCGATCGGCGACGACCGCCGCAAGTTCAATCAGCAGCTCATCGAAAGCGCCGCCCGCGTCACTGGCGTCGAGGAACGAATCGCCCAGGGGCAGGAGCGCCTGCGGCCGCTCGACGACCGGGAGCAGGCGCTGCGGGCATCGCTCGAGCAGCGCCGCGGCGTCATCGCCGAGGTGCTGGCGGCGTTGCAGCGCATCGGCCGGCAGACGCCGCCCGGCCTGATGATCCGGGCCGAGGACGCCCTGCAATCGGTGCGCTCGGCGATGCTGCTGGGCGCGCTGCTGCCGGAAATGCGGATGCAGGCCGAGGCGCTCGCCGCCGACCTCGCCGAGCTCGTCGGCCTGCGCAAGCAGATCGCCGACGAGCGCGACCGGCTCGCCCGCGACCTCCTGGTGCTCGCGGACGAGCGTCAGCGCCTGTCGCTGATGATCGACGAACGCCAGAAGCGCCAGGCCGAGGCGGAGCAGGCCCTCGGCGAGGAGCGCCGGCGGGCGGCAGAGCTCGCACGCCAGGCTGAGAACCTCAATCAACTTATCGTCAAGCTCGAGCAGGGCCTCGACAGCGCCGCGCGGACGGCGCGGCGCTCGGGGGACGAGCGCAAGGCGGATGGCCGGCCGGACCTCGCGGCGCTCAAGGATCCGGGGCGGCTGAGCCCCGCGATCGCCTTCGCGTCGGCCAAGGGCATGCTGCCGCTACCGGTGAATGGGGTCCGAATCAGGGAATTCGGCGCCCCAGACGGCCTCGGAGGGACCGAAAAAGGCCTATCGATCGCCGCCCGCCCCGGCGGGCAGATCACCGCCCCTTGTGACGGATGGGTCGTCTATGCCGGACCCTTCCGCAATTATGGCCAACTCTTGATCCTTAATGCCGGCGGCGGATATCATGTGCTGCTCGCCGGGATGGAACGGATATCCGTCGACTTGGGGCAGTTCGTGGTGACGGGCGAGCCCGTTGCAGTGATGGGCGGCGGAGCCCAAGCAGCTGCGGCCATAGCGGGCGGCACCAGCCAACCCGTGCTATACGTCGAGTTTCGCAAAGACGGGGTTCCCGTCGATCCAGGCCCATGGTGGGCCGCAAACGAAGGCCAGAAGGTTCGCGGATGATGCGCAAGACTTCCCTGATTCTACTCGGTGCGGCGGCAGGCGTTGCCGTGACGCTGATCACGACCCAGCCACGCATCGTGTTCGACGGCGCGCGCGCACAAGCCGCGGCCGCCGACACCTATCGGCAGCTCAGCCTGTTCGGCGACGTGTTCGAACGGGTGCGCGCCGATTACGTCGAAAAGCCCGATGACGGCAAGCTGATCGAATCGGCGATCAACGGCATGTTGGCCGGGCTCGACCCGCATTCGACCCGCATTCGAGCTACATGGACGCCAAGAGCTTCCGCGACATGCAGGTGCAGACCCGCGGCGAGTTCGGCGGCCTCGGCATCGAGGTCACCATGGAGGACGGCCTGATCAAGGTGGTGGCGCCGATCGACGATACCCCGGCTGCCAAGGCCGGCATCATGGCCAACGACATCATCACCCATCTCGACGACGAGCCGGTGCAGGGGCTCACCCTCAACCAGGCGGTCGAGAAGATGCGCGGCCCCGAGAACACCAAGATCAAGCTCAAGATCATGCGCAAGGGCCAGGACAAGCCGGTCGAGGTCGCGATCACCCGCGAGCGCATCAAGGTGCGCTCGGTGCGTTCTCGGCTCGAAGGCGACGACGTCGGCTATGTCCGCGTCACCCAGTTCAACGAGCAGACCACCGAAGGGCTGAAGAAGGCGATCAGCGACCTCGCCAGCCAGGCCGGCGACAAGCTCAAGGGCTACGTCATCGATCTGCGCAACAATCCGGGCGGGCTGCTCGACCAGGCGATCTCGGTTTCCGATGCGTTCCTGGAGAAGGGCGAGATCGTCTCGACGCGCGGCCGCAATGCCGAGGAAACCCAGCGGTTCAACGCGCGCGCCGGCGATCTCACCAAGGGCAAGCCGATCATCGTGCTGATCAACGGCGGCTCGGCGTCGGCCTCCGAGATCGTGGCGGGCGCGCTGCAGGATCACCGCCGCGCCACCGTCATCGGCACGCGCTCGTTCGGCAAGGGCTCGGTGCAGACCATCATCCCGCTCGGCTCGGGGAACGGCGCGCTGCGGCTGACCACGGCGCGCTACTTCACGCCGTCCGGGCGCTCGATCCAGGCCAAGGGCATCTCGCCCGATATCGAGGTGCTGCAAGAGGTGCCGGAGGAGCTCAAGGCGCGCACCGACACGCGCGGCGAGGCTTCGCTGCGCGGCCACCTCAAGGCGGAGGGTGACGAGCAGACCGGCTCGCAATCCTACATCCCGCCGGATCCGAAGGACGACAAGGCGCTGCACACCGCGCTCGATCTCACCCGCGGCATCATCAAGAATTCGGCCTATCCGCCGAACCCGAAGACTGCCGTGCCGAACTAGGATCGCGCATTCGCCGAGCGAACGACGGGGCGGCCTGCGGGCCGCCTCGATGCTTTTTCGGCCAAGTGCGTTCGAGCGCCGGGCAGCCCGGTTCGGTAAACGAATGGTTAACGAATCTAGGTGCTAGTCTTTTCCCATGATTCGCGAGGGCTGCGGCCGTGGCGGCGGATGATCTCAGCGCTCCCCTGGGTCAGGACCAGCGGCCGAAGCAGCGGCGCGCGCTCCCCCTCGCCGTCCCGCGCGCGGTCGCGGCCGCGCTCGGTCTGTTCGTCGTCGTCCTCGCCGGATGGGCGATGGTGGCGGACGACCCGTTCGGCGGCGAGCCTTGGGCGGTGGTGCCCGCCGACCTCGCCGCGAGCACGCCCGACAAGACGACACCCGACAAGACGACGCCCAACGCGAGCGCCCCCGCCCCGGCCGCCGCGAGCGAGCGCGCCACCCGTGCCGACGGCGGTCGGGCGGAGACCCCGGCCGCGCCCGCCGGCAAGACCGTCACCATCATCGACGGCACCAGCGGTAAGCGCCAGGAGATCCTGATCCCGCCGCCGGCGGACGACCGTTCGGGCGGCGACGCCGATCCGCGGCTCACCGAAGCCTCACCCTATGGTCCGCTTCCCAGGGTCGCGCCCGACGGCGCGCGCGCCGCGCAAGCCTATGCCCGCCCGGTGAAGGCCGTTGCCGGCAAGGCCAAGGCGCCGCGGATCGCGATCGTGGTCGGCGGCCTCGGCATCGGTGCGACGACCACCAGGGACGCGCTCGGCAAGCTGCCGGGAGCGGTCACCCTCGCGCTCGCGCCCTATGGCAACGACCTCGTCGGGCTCGCCGCCCGCGCGCGCGGCGACGGGCACGAGGTGCTGTTGCAGGTGCCGATGGAGCCGTTCGACTATCCCGACAATGATCCAGGCCCGCACACGCTGCTGACCTCGCTCGACAGCGGCCAGAACGTCGACCGCCTGCACTGGCTGATGAGCCGCTTCCAGGGCTATGTCGGCATCGTCAATTCCATGGGCGCCCGCTTCACCGCCGCCGAGCCCGCGCTCGCGCCGGTGCTGCGCGAGGCTGGCAAGCGCGGCCTCATCTACCTCGACGACGGCTCCTCGCCGCGCAGCCTCGCTCCCCAGATCGCCGGCGCCAACAATCTCGCCTTCGCCAAGGTCGACCTGATCGTCGACGCGCTGCCGACGGCGGCCGACGTCGAGCGGGCGCTCGGCCGCCTCGAGACCATGGCGCGCGAGCGCGGCGTCGCGATCGGGATCGCCGGCGCGCTCCCGGTCTCGATCGAGCGCATCGCCAAATGGGCGAAAGCGGCGGAGGGGCGCGGCCTGCTGCTGGTACCGATCAGCGCGGTGGCGAGGCCGACCACCGAGGACAGACGGCAGACGACGGAGAATACCCGGTAGTGCCGGGTCTTGGACGGACGAATCCCGTCGCCTCGCAGCTCCAATCGGCGCTGTCCCTGTGTCCAAACCATACCGATATCGGCGCTGCACCTCGGGCGCGGCCGCCGGCAGCCATCGTATGGTCTCGGGGCCGATCAGGCGGCCCTTGGCCGCACGTCGCGCTCGATCGCCACGCCGCTTTCCAGCCGCGTCTTGGTGAGGTCGTGCATCGCCTGCAGGTTCATCCAGAATTCGGCGCTCGTGCGGAAGAAGCGGGCAAGCCGCAACGCCGTGTCTGCCGTCACCGACCGCTCGCCCTTGACGATGGCGCCGATGCGCGTGGCCGAGACGCGCAAGGCGAGCGCGAGCGCGTTGACCGACATCCCGAGCGGCTTGAGGAACTCTTCGCTGAGCACCTCGCCGGGATGGGTGGTCACGCGATTGGGGGTTCCCAGCCCCTTAGTGGTAGTCGACGATTTCGACATTGGCCGGACCCTCCGCGGTCCACGTGAAGCAGATGCGCCATTGATCGTTGACGCGGACCGAGTACTGCCCTCGTCGGTCTCCCGCGAGCGCTTCGAGCCGGTTCGCCGGCAGTGCGCGCAAGTCATTGAGGTCGCGGGCGGCATGGAGCATGTCGAGCTTTCGCAGCGCCTGTTTCTCGATCCCGCTGAACCGTTTCACGAAAGCGCCCGTCCATAGGCGCTCGGCCGCGCGATCGCGAAACGACCTGATCATGTTATCGGCATTATATGCCGCTGTCCGTGAAACGTCAAGCGTACAACGCTCGGCGGGATGTCCGGGGCGTCAGCGATCATGCGACCATGACGTCATCGGTACGGTTCGACATCGAAAAAACATGGTCTATGTTCGGTGATCCGTGGTCCCGTCGTCAGTCGTCCGAGCGCATGGTCCCCTTCGAATCGCTGCCGCACCGTTCCTGTGCCGGGCTCGCCGTGTTCAACTGCGCGGGCCTCGTCTTCATCGGCCGCCGCATCGACGGCCCCGAGCACGTCGATGCCGCGCATGCCTGGCAGATGCCGCAAGGCGGCATCGACCCCGGCGAGGACCCCTGGCCGGCGGCGCTGCGCGAGCTCCGCGAGGAAACCAATATCCGGTCGGTCGAGAAGCTCGGCGAGATCGCCGACTGGCTCGACTACGACATCCCGCGCGCGCTCGTGGGCCGGGCATGGGCCGGCAAATACCGCGGGCAGCGGCAGAAATGGTACGCGCTGCGCTTCACCGGCGACGAGCGCGAGATCGACATCGCGCATCCCTCGGGCGGCCACGAACCGGAATTCGAAGAATGGCGCTGGGAGCGGCTCGAGAAGCTCCCCGATCTCATCGTGCCGTTCAAGCGGCCGGTCTACGAGCGGGTGGCGCAGGAGTTCGCGAAGTTCGCGAAAGCTTGAGCTGCCGCGGGGTGGGCAAGGGCGCGAGCCAGGAACCCGCCTCGAACTGCACCCCGTTCGCGCCGCCACCGCCGAGCCGCCATGCCGCCCAGCAGCCATGGTGGGTCGCGTCGCGAGAAATCGCGGCGCCAGCAGATCGGTCCCATCAGGCGACTTGACCCTACTGCCGCAGCACCTCCTGCAGCGACTTCAATTGCTGCAGGCGACGAGCGAGCTTGTCGCGCTGCCAGGCATCGGTGGCGTCGGCGACGTCCTCCTCGGTGTCCTTGATCTCGCCGGCGAGCACGGCGCGGTCGAACTCGTCGACCGGCACCGCCATGTCGGCGAGCACGGTCAGCCCGGCCGGGCCGACCTCGGCGAAGCCGCCGTTGACCACGACCCGCAGCGCCCCGCCCTCGCCGTGGATCACGAGGATGCCCGGCCGCAGCGTGGTGACGAGCGGCGCGTGGCCCGCGAGCACGCCGAGATCGCCTTCGGTGCCCGGCATGTCGACCTGATTGACCTCGCCGGAGAACAGGAGCTTTTCCGGCGAGACCAGATCGAAGTGGAAGGTGGCCATGGGTAATTTCCGTTCTCTCGGTCGTTTCGCAGCACGCTCGCACGACGGCGGACGGACGACAGACGACGGATTAGAGTATTCGTCCTCTGTCGTCCGTCTTCTGTCGTCCGATTAAGTTAAGTTAAGCCGCTTCCGCCGCCAGTCGCTTGCCCTTCTCCACCGCCTGCTCGATGGTGCCGACCATGTAGAAAGCCGCCTCCGGCAGCTGGTCGTACTTGCCTTCGCACAGCCCCTTGAAGCCGCGGATGGTGTCGGCGAGCTCGACGAACACCCCGGGCGACCCCGTGAACACCTCGGCGACGTGGAACGGCTGCGACAGGAACCGCTCGATCTTGCGCGCCCGCGCGACCGTGAGCTTGTCCTCCTCGGAAAGCTCGTCCATGCCGAGGATCGCGATGATGTCCTGCAGCGTCTTGTAGCGCTGCAGGATCTGCTGCACCTGGCGGGCGACCTGGTAGTGCTCCTGGCCGACGATCAGCGGCGAGAGCATGCGCGAGGTCGAATCGAGCGGGTCGACCGCCGGATAGATGCCCTTCTCCGCGATCGAGCGCGACAGCACGGTGGTCGCGTCGAGATGGGCGAACGAGGTCGCCGGCGCCGGATCGGTGAGGTCGTCGGCCGGCACGTAGATCGCCTGCACCGAGGTGACCGAGCCCTTGGTGGTGGTGGTGATGCGCTCCTGCAGCGCGCCCATGTCGGTCGCCAGCGTCGGCTGGTAGCCGACCGCCGAGGGAATGCGGCCGAGCAGGGCCGACACCTCCGAGCCCGCCTGCGTGAATCGGAAGATATTGTCCACGAAGAACAGCACGTCCTGGCCCTGGTCGCGGAAATATTCGGCGACCGTCAGGCCGGAGAGGCCAACGCGCGCGCGCGCGCCGGGCGGCTCGTTCATCTGGCCGTAGATCAGGGCGCATTTCGAGCCGGCGGCGGAGCCGTGCTTCTTCGGGTCCTTGTTGACGCCCGATTCGATCATCTCGTGATAGAGGTCGTTGCCCTCGCGCGTGCGCTCGCCGACGCCGGCGAACACGGAATAGCCGCCGTGCGCCTTCGCCACGTTGTTGATCAGCTCCATGATGATGACGGTCTTGCCGACGCCGGCACCGCCGAACAGGCCGATCTTGCCGCCCTTGGCATACGGCGCGAGCAGATCGACCACCTTGATGCCAGTGACGAGAATCTCGGCCTCCGTCGACTGCTCGGTATAGGCCGGCGCATTCTGATGGATGGCCCGTGTCTCCTGGTATGGGACGGGCCCGGCCTCGTCGACCGGATCGCCGACCACATTGATGATGCGACCGAGCGTGCCGTCGCCGACCGGCACCGCGATCGGCCCGCCGGTATCGACGACCTCCTGGCCGCGCACCAAGCCTTCGCTGGTGTCCATCGCCACGGTGCGTACCGTCGATTCGCCGAGGTGCTGGGCGACCTCGAGCACCAGGCGGTTGCCCTGGTTCTTGGTCTCGAGCGCGTTGAGGATCGCCGGAAGCTCCCCGTCGAACTGAACGTCGACGACGGCGCCGATGACCTGGGTGATGCGTCCGACGGGATTGGCCATTCTTAATCCTCGTTACGTGTCAAATTCCGGGCAGATCGAAGGTGCACCTGTTTCGAGCAGTCGCGCCGCGATCTGCGGAATTGCGTTGTCGAGTGCATCCTGCATTAGAATAAGGCACGCTTTGATCTCGCGAATATCCCGCCGAATGACGATCTGGCTTTGTTCAACGGCGTTGTGCTGCCACGTTTCCGCAAGTTGTTCTGGTGTCCAGTTCATCACACCGCCTCCGCTCCGGAGATGATCTCGATCAGCTCCTTGGTGATCATCGCCTGGCGGGTGCGGTTGTAGATCAGCGTCTGCTTGTCGATCATCTCGCCGGCGTTGCGGGTGGCGTTGTCCATCGCGGTCATCTGCGCGCCGTAGAACGAGGCGGCATTTTCGAGCAGCGCGCGGAAGATCTGCACCGAGATGTTGCGCGGCAACAGCTCGGCGAGGATCTCGTCCTCGTTCGGCTCATACTCGTAGACGGCGCCGTTGCCGGCCGCGGCCTCGAACACCGGCGGGATCATCTGCTGCGCGGTCGGCAGCTGCGCGATCACCGACTTGAACCGCGAGAAGAACAGGGTGCAGACGTCGAAGGCGCCCTCCTCGAACAATCGCACGATCTTGTCGCCGATCTCGTCGGCGTGCTGGAAGCCGATGCTGCGCACGCCGCGCAGCTCGACGTGCTCGACGATCTGCCTCTCGAATTGGCGGCGCAGCTGCTCGCAGCCCTTGCGGCCGACGCAGAAGAATTTGATCTCCTTGCCCGCGGCCATCAGCGCATTGGCTTTCTCGCGCGCGAGCCGCACGATCGCCGAGTTGAACGGGCCGCACAGACCGCGTTCGGCGGTGCAGACCACGAGCAGATGCACGCGGTCGCCGCCGGTGCCGCGCAACAGCCGGGGCGCGGATTCGAGCCCCGCCAACGCGGCGGCAATGTTGCCGAGCACCTTGCCCATGCGCTCGGCATAGGGACGCGCCGATTCCGCCACCGCCTGCGCGCGGCGCAGCTTCGAGGCCGCGACCATCTGCATGGCCTTGGTGATCTTCTGCGTCGCCTTGGTGGCGGCGATGCGCACGCGCATGTCCTTGAGGCTGGGCATGTCAGTCGGACGACAGACGACAGAGGACAGATAACGGATGAAACCGAAATTTGCCTTTCGTCATCTGTCGTCTGTCCTCTGTCGTCTGTTTCACGCGAACGTCTTTGCATAGGCGTCGATCGCGCCCTTGAGCTTGCCGGTGGTGGCGTCGTCGAGATCCCTGCTGTCGCGGATGGCGTCGAGAATGGCCGGATGCTGGTTGCGCATCAGCGCGAGCAGGCCTTCCTCGAACGCGCGCACCCGGTCGACCGGGATCGGATCGAGGTAGCCGTTGACGCCGGCATAGATGACGACCACCTGCTCTTCCATCTTGAGCGGCGAGAACTGCGGCTGCTTGAGCAGCTCGGTGAGCCGCGCGCCGCGGTTGAGCAGGCGCTGCGTGGTGGCATCGAGGTCGGAGCCGAACTGGGCGAACGCCGCCATCTCGCGGTATTGCGCGAGCTCTCCCTTGATGCGGCCGGCGACCTTCTTCATTGCCTTGGTCTGCGCCGAGGACCCCACGCGCGATACCGAGAGGCCGACATTCACGGCCGGGCGGATGCCCTGGTAGAACAGGTCGGTCTCCAGGAAGATCTGGCCGTCGGTGATCGAGATGACGTTGGTCGGGATGTAGGCCGACACGTCGTTCGCCTGGGTCTCGACCACCGGCAGCGCAGTGAGCGAGCCCGCCTTGTGGTCGTCGTTCATCTTGGCGGCGCGCTCGAGCAGCCGCGAATGCAGGTAGAAGACGTCGCCAGGATAGGCCTCGCGTCCGGGCGGACGGCGCAACAACAGCGACATCTGCCGATAGGCGACCGCTTGCTTGGAGAGGTCGTCGTAGATGATCACGGCGTGCATGCCGTTGTCGCGGAAATACTCGCCCATCGTGCAGCCGGCGTACGGCGCCAGGAACTGCATCGGGGCGGGATCGGAGGCGGTGGCCGCGACGATGACCGAATAATCGAGCGCGCCGTTCTCCTCCAGCACTTTGCGGAACTGGACCACGGTCGAGCGCTTCTGCCCGACCGCGACATAGATGCAGTATAGCTTGATCCTCTCGTCGTTCGAGGCGTTGAGCGCCTTCTGGTTGAGGATGGTGTCGAGCGCGATCGCGGTCTTGCCGGTCTGGCGGTCGCCGATGATCAGCTCGCGCTGGCCACGGCCGATCGGGATCAGCGCGTCGATCGCCTTCAAGCCCGTGGCCATCGGCTCGTGCACGGACTTGCGCGGGATGATGCCGGGCGCCTTGACGTCGACGCGGCGCCGCTCGCTCGCCTCGATCGGGCCGCCGCCGTCGAGCGGATTGCCGAGCGAGTCGACCACGCGGCCGAGCAGGCCCTTGCCGACCGGCACGTCGACGATGGCGCGGGTGCGCTTGACGGTCTGGCCTTCCTTGATCTCGCGGTCGTTGCCGAAGATCACGATGCCGACATTGTCGACCTCGAGATTGAGCGCCATGCCGCGCACGCCGTTCGCGAACTCGACCATCTCGCCGGCCTGCACGTTGTCGAGCCCGTAGACCCGGGCGATGCCGTCGCCGACCGAGAGCACCTGGCCGACCTCGGAGACCTCGGCCTCCTGTCCGAAATTCTTGATCTGCTCCTTCAGGATTGCCGAGATTTCGGCGGCGCGGATGTCCATCAAGAAACCTCTTTCATCGCATGCTTGATCGCATTGAGCTTGGTGCGCAACGAGCTGTCGACCATGCGGGAGCCGAGCTTGACCACGAGCCCGCCGATGATCGCGGGATCGATCTTCACCTCGACCTGCACGTCCTTCCTGGTCGCCGCCGTGAGCGCGTCCCGGATCGCCGACAGGTGGACGGCGGCGGGCGCTTCCGCGAACGTCACCTCGGCGGTCACCTCGCCCTTGTGCCTCGCCGCCAGCGCCTTGTAGCCCCGCACCATGTCGCGCACGGCGAACAGCCGCCGGTTCGTCGCGACGACATTGAGGAACTTGGCCGCAAGCCCGCCGATGCCGGCCCGCTCGAGCACGGCCGAGAGCGCCCGCGCCTGCTCGTCGGCGGAGAACACCGGGCTCCTGACCAAGCGGGTGAGATCGGCGCTGGCGGCGAGCAGGGCATCGAACCGCTCGAGATCGGCCTTCACTGCGTCGATCGCGTTCGCTTCGAGCGCGAGCTCGAACAGCGCGGTCGCGTAGCGGCCCGCCATGCCGGAAACGATTGCGCCTTCACCTGCCACGTCGGACATCTTTCGGGCAATTCCGCAGGCTCGGCACCGTCGCAGACGGTGGGCGCCAAGCCATTGAAATTCAATGGAACTTGCGTTTTCGTGGCGAGCACCGGCATGCCCTCTGCGGCCACGAAAAGCGCGCGGTTTGCTAACACACCGTCAGCTGCGGTGCAACATGACGAAACGCCGGATGGACGAGCATTTTTTGCGGGCCGCCGTCCGTGGGCTCGGAGCCGGCGCGAGTGCTACACAGGCGCGACCCTCGATCGGCGCTTCGCCAGCTTCCTCGGACCATCCATCGTGCAAAGCACCCCTCCACACGCCACCGCCGATGCCGCGGCCCGCCTCATGCTGGTCGCGCTCAGCCTGGCCTGGGGCCTGACCTGGCCGGCGATGAAGATCGCGCTCAGCGAAATTCCGCCGTTCAGCATGCGCGTGGGCACGTCCGGCCTGGCGACGCTGACCTTGTTCACGATCGCGCTCCTGCAGGGTCGCGAGGTCACGATTCGCAGCGCCGCCACGGGCCGCCACCTCGTCGTCGCCGGTTCGCTCAATGTGGCGTGCTTCACGCTGCTCTCGGCCTTCGCGCAGCTCGCGACCACGACCTCGCGGGTCACGGTGCTCAGCTATTCGATGCCGATCTGGGCGGCGCTGCTCGCGCGCCCCGTGCTCGGCGAGCGGCTCGACACGACGCGTGGCATCTCGCTCCTGCTCTGTGCCGTCGGATTGACGGTGCTGATCTATCCGCTGATCGGATCGAGCGACCTCATCGGTCTTGCGCTTGCGCTCGCCACCGCGGTGAGCTGGGCGGCCGGCACGGTCTACCTGAAATGGGCGCGGATCGCCGCCGATCCGATGGCGATCGCGGCCTGGCAGCTCCTGGTCGCCTTCGTGATCACGGTCGCGGGGCTCATCCTGTTCGAGGGCTCGCTGCACCTGTGGCCAGTTCGTCCCGCCGCCCTATCGGCGCTGGTCTTTTCCGGATTGGTCGGCTCGAGCCTCGCCTATCTCCTGTGGTTCGAGATCGTGCGACGGCTGCCGGCGATGACCGCCTCGCTCGGCGTGCTGAGCGTTCCGGTCGTGGGCACCGTCGCCTCGGTGCTGCTGTTGGGGGAGCGGCCGACCGGCACCGATATCGTCGGCTTCGTGCTGATCCTCGCCGCGGCCGCTGGCGTGCTGCTGGCGCCGAATGCGCGGTCGGCCGAAGCCGCCCCGATCGAGCAGTAGTCCGCCGCCGGTCGGGTAGAGCGACGATCGCGTCTTTCCCGGATACTGCCTACATTACAAAAAACTCTGCGGATCGACGTCGACCTCGAGCTTGACGCTGCCCTTGCGCTTGGGAGCGTCCGCGAGCCATTCCCGCAGATAGGCCGGGAGATCGAAGCTGCGCGCCGATTTGACCAGCAGGCGGAAGCGATGCCGGCCGCGCACCACCGCGAGCGGCGCCTCCGCGGGCCCGAGCACGCGCACCTCCTGCGCCCGCGGCGCGGCGGCGGCGAGACGCCGGGCATAGCCTTCCGCCGCCGCTCGCTCGCCGGCCGTGACCAGCAAGCTCGCGAGCCGGCCGAACGGCGGGTAATGGGTCTTCTCCCGCAGCTCGATCTCGCTCCCGTAGAACGCGTCGCGGTCGGTGGCAAGGAGCGCGCGCATCACCGGATGGTCGGGCTGGTGCGTCTGCAGCAAGCCGATGCCGCGGCCCTCCTCGCGCCCGGCGCGGCCGATCACCTGATGCAGCAATTGGAACGTGCGCTCGGCCGCCCGCGGATCGCCGTTGGCCAGCCCGAGGTCGGCATCGACGACGCCGACCAGGTTGAGCTTGGGAAAATGGTGGCCCTTGGCGACCAGCTGGGTGCCGATGATGATGTCGAAGCGGCCTTGGGCGACGTCGTCGAGCTCCTCGCGCAAGCGCTCGACCGATTCGACGAGGTCACTCGACAGCACCAGGATGCGGCTTTCCGGGAACAGCTCCGCCGCCTCCTGCTCGAGGCGCTCGACGCCCGGGCCGACGGCGACGAAGGATTCGGCGGCCTGGCAGTTGGGACATTGCGCCGGCGGCGGCATCGAGAAGCCGCAATGGTGGCAGATGAGCCGGCGCCGGAAGCGGTGGTCGACCAGCCAGGCGTCGCAATTCGGGCAACCCAAGCGAAAGCCGCATCGCCGGCACAGCGTCAGCGGCGCAAAGCCGCGGCGGTTCAGGAACAGCAGCGCCTGCTCGCCGCGCTCGATCGCGGTCTTGATCGCTTGCGCGAGCCGCGGCGCGACGTAGCGCCCGCGCGGCGGGCCCTCCACGCGCAGGTCGATCGGCTCGATTGCGGGAAGATGCTGGCCGCCGAAGCGTTCCGGCAGGTGCAGGCGCGCGTAACGGCCGCGGCGCGCATTCACCTCCGTCTCCACCGAAGGGGTCGCCGAAGCCAGCACGATCGGAATGTCGGCGCCGCGCGCGCGCACCACCGCCATGTCGCGGGCGTGGTAGCGCGCGCCGTCCTCCTGCTTGTAGGCGGGGTCGTGCTCCTCGTCGACCACGATCAATCCGAGGTCGGCATAGGGCAGAAACAGCGCCGAGCGCGCCCCGGCGATCACGCGCACCTCGCCGGCGGCGACGCCGGCCCAGGTGCGCGCGCGCAGGCGCGGCGAGAGTTGCGAGTGCCACTCGGCGGGGCGAACGCCGAAGCGCTCGGCGAAGCGGTCGAGAAATTGCGTGGTCAACGCGATCTCCGGCAACAACACCAGAGCCTGTCGGCCGCGCCGCATGATCTCGGCCACCGCCTCGAAATAGACCTGCGTCTTGCCCGAGCCGGTGACGCCGTCGAGCAACGTGACGCCGTAGCCGCCTTTGGCCGCGGCGTCACGCAACGCGTGCGCGGCGGCGCGTTGCGCCGGGGTGAAGTCGGGCGATGAAAAATCGGCGTCGGGCGCGCGTGCCACCGGCTCGGGCGGCAGCAGCAGGCTTTCCAGCGTCCCTTCGTCGAGGAGGCCGTCGACGACGCCGGGCGAGACCCCCGCCTCCTCCACCACCTCGCTCTTGCCGCGCGCGAGCCCGTCGGCGAGCAGCGTGAGCACCCGGTTGCGCGCCGCGGTCGTCCGCTTCGGCGGCGGCCCCGCGAGGCGCACCCCGACGTGCACGCGCGCAGGTCCGAGATGCTCGCCCATGCGCAACGCCATGCGCAGAACCATGCCGCGCGGCGTGAGCGTATAACCCGCCACCCAGTCCACGAATTGGCGCAGCTCCGGCTTGAGCGGCGGGACGTCGAGCTTGTGCTCGACCTCCTTCATGCGGTTGTCGAGCCGGGGATTGGGATGAAGGTTCTCCGCCCATACCACCGCGGTCGCGGCGCGCGGTCCGAGCGGCACCGACACCACGTCGCCCGGAGCGAGGGCGAGATCCTCCGGCACCCGGTAGGAATAGGCCTCGTCGAGGGCAACCGGAAGGAGGACATCGACGACGCGACGCTGCATACTCGCTCCGACGTGATTCTTTGCGCTTAAGAAAAGGTAAGGAAGCGAGTGCGATTATGCACGCCGAGTCAAGAGCGCGGGATGCAGCCCGCGTGACCGCAAAGCGCGATGCGGGGCGGGCCCGCCACGTCCGAAGGTCTCCGGATTTCGCCATGAGCGCGCCGCGGTCGCGCTCATGGCGTCATCCCGGCTACGAAGGCGCCAGTCGATGCGGAACCTGCCCGAGGTCCACCTCCCGTTCACGGCCGCCGATGTTGCGGGCGAGCTCGCGCGTTGGCTTGCCTATTTGTCGGCGGAGCGGCGGATGTCGCCGAAGACGGCCGAGGCCTATGCGCGCGACGTGCGGCAGTTTCTCGCCTTCCTGTGCGGCCATCTCGGCCGCCGAGTGACGCTCGTGGCGCTGTCGCGGCTCGAACCGGTCGACGTGCGCGCCTTCATGGCGGCGCGGCGAGCCGACGGCATCGCCAGCCGCTCGCTGATGCGTATGCTCGCAGGCGTCCGCTCGTTCGCGCGCTTCCTCGAGCGCAGCGGCCGGGGCAGGATCGGCGCGCTCGCCGCCGTGCGCACGCCGAAGCCGGCGCGGACATTGCCGAAGCCGCTCGCCGTCGCGGCCGCCAAGCGCATCACCGACACCGCCTTGCGCGCCGGCGAGGCGCGCGCGCCCTGGATTCTCGCCCGCGACGCCGCCGTGCTCGCCCTGCTCTACGGCGCGGGCCTGCGCATCTCGGAGGCACTGGCCTTGCAGCGCAAGGACATGCCCAGCGACGCTGTCACCGTCACCGGCAAGGGCAACAAGGCGCGCATGGTGCCGGTACTGGCGCAGGTCGCAAGGCTGGTCGCCGATTACCTCGCACTCTGCCCGCACGAGCTTCCCGCCGACGGCCCACTGTTCATCGGCGCCAGGGGTGGCCCACTCTCCCCGCGCGTCGTCCAGCTCGCGATGGCGGAGCTGCGCGGCGCGCTCGGGCTGCCGGAGACCGCGACGCCGCATGCGTTGCGCCATTCCTTCGCGACCCATCTGCTCGCCCGCGGCGGCGATCTGCGCGCGATCCAGGAGCTGCTCGGCCACGCCTCGCTGTCCACCACGCAGGTCTACACCGCGGTCGATACCGAACGCCTGCTCGAGGTCTATCGCAACGCCCATCCGCGGGCCTGACGACGCCGACCGGCGCGCAAGCCGATGCTTCGCCCTTGCCTTCGCGCTTCGGTTCGGTCAATCGTGACCGGCCGAATGCCAAAGAAGGGGACGACAGATGAGCGGTCCACACGAGCAACTGGAGCACGCCGAGCATGCCGAGCACGCGGCGCATTCGAACAAGAAGATTGCGCTGCTGATTGCCTTCCTGGCGCTGGGACTGGCGTTCTCCGAGACGCTGGGAAAGAGCGCGCAGACCAGCGCGATCACCGACAACATCAAGTCGTCGGATACCTGGGCGTTCTTCCAGGCCAAGACGATTCGCCAGACGACGCTGCGCACCGCCGCCGAAGCCTTGACCGTCACGGCGCCCGCCATGAGCAACGAGGAGATCAAGGCAGCGATCGGCAAGCAGATCGATGTCTGGAAGAAGACGGTCGAGCGCTATGAATCGGAGCCGGAGACGAACGAGGGCCGCAAGCAGCTGATGGCGCGCGCCCAGGCTGCCGAGAAAGAGCGCGATCTTTGGTTGGCGAAATACCACCAATACGAGTTCTCCTCGGCCGCCTACCAGATCGGCATCGTACTGGCATCGTCGTCGGTCATTACCGGGATGATCGCGCTGGCCTATGCGGCCGGTGCGCTCGGAATCGTCGGCATCGCCTTCACCGCCCTCGGCCTGTTCGTCCCGAACGCCATGCACGATGCCATGCATTGGTTCGAGCACCTGTTGTCGGCCGGCGGCGCGCATTGACGCCGTCGATCCCGGCGGCCGGCGAGGCGCGGTCCCGACGCGAGCTTTCGGCCGGCGGATTGGTTTCGCCCCTCGCGCGCCCTGCTTTCGATCGGAATGCCCGATCCCGCGCGTCGGGACGGCTGCGTCACGCGGCCGGCGCCTGCATGCGCCGGCGGATGCGCGCGAGCAGCTTGAGCGTTCGCCCGGCGCGCCGGGGCGCAAACATGCCGAACCAGATTTTGAGCCGGCGCCCGATCGGGTCGGTCAGGGCATGGGCGGCGGCGAGCCAGCCCAGCACGCGATCGTAAAGCCGCCGGAACCAGGGTAGCTGCAAGAGCTTCGGCCGCGTCACGTCGAAGATGAAGGCGGTGATCCCGACGCTCACCACCTTCGCCAGCGCCAGCAGGCCGACGGCCTCGAGCCAATGCCCGTGCGCGAGCGCCCACAGCGCGAAAAACTTGAACGGCAACAGCAGCAGCACCGGCAAGACGAAGATGCCAAGCGTCGCAGCCGCCGGCAGATCCTCGATCCGGATGGCGATTTGCGCCTTCAATCGCTCGAGTGGAACGCACGCAACGATCCAAGCCACGATCGGCGCAAGGCGCTCCCACAGCCAAGCCTCGAACAGGAAGACGAGCGCAAGCGGGATGAGGGCGAGGCGGAGCAGGCGACGCATGGTGCTCACTTATGGCGATGACGAGCGTCCGCCCACACCGGGCGAGCGAAAAATTGCCGATAGCAGCGGGCTATCGACAATATCTTGCAGACAGGCCTTTCTTTGCCGGCGGAATCTCGGTAGTATCCTTCCAGGGAGTGGTCGATGGGAGGGGCGCATCTTGAGAAAGATGCCATGCCGCTCTTTAGGTATTTCCTCACCGTCGGCACCATCCTGTTGTCGGGATTGTTCGCATTGAGTGCGTACCTCGAGCCGGTTTCGTCGGATGCGGCGGCACGGGTATCGGTCGCCCCGACCACCGCGTCGCTCGTTTATCTTGCCCCGACGCTCAAGAAATCGAAGTAAATTCATTCATTTGGCGCCCGTTGCCCCGCGCCGGCGGCAACCGGTATCTCGGAGGCCCGTGATGGTCATCCCGCTTGCGCGGCGGGCGCGACCGCAATTGAACGGCCAAGGCCGGGCTTTTCCGTGTTCTCGTCACATATGGATCGCGCGTTTTCCGACCGCTAGCGCCGCCTCCTTGACCGCCTCGGTGAGCGTCGGGTGGGCATGGCAGGTGCGGGCGATGTCCTCGGAGGCGGCGCCGAACTCCATGGCGACCGCCGCCTCCGCGATCATGTTGCCGGCATCGGCGCCGACGATGTGAACGCCGAGCACGCGGTCGGTCTTGGCATCGGCGAGAATCTTCACAAAGCCCTCGGTCTGCAGGTTCGCCTTGGCGCGGCCGTTGGCGGTGAACGGAAACTTGCCGACGTCGTAGCCGATCCCGGCCGCCTTCAACTCCTCCTCGCTTTTCCCGACCGAGGCGATCTCGGGATAGGTGTAGACCACGTTCGGGATCACGTCGTAGTTCACGTGGCCGGCCTGACCGGCAAGGTTTTCCGCGACCGCCACGCCCTCGTCCTGCGCCTTGTGCGCGAGCATCGGTCCCGCGATCACGTCCCCGATGGCGTAGATGCCGGACACGTTGGTGGCGAAGTGCGCATCGACGACGATGCGGCCCTTGCCATCCTTGTTCACGCCGGCGGCTTCCAGGCCGAGCCCTTCCGTAAAAGGCACGCGGCCGACCGCGACCAGCACGACGTCGGCCGCGATCGTCTCGGCAGTCCCGCCGGCGGCCGGCTCGACGATTACCTTCAGCCGGTTGCCGGCGGCGTCGACCGCGGTCACCTTCGACGACAGCTTGAACGCGATGCCCTGCCTCTCGAGCAGGCGTTGGAACTGGCGACACACGTCGTTGTCCATCCCGGGCAGGATGCGGTCCAGGAACTCGACCACGATCACCTCGGATCCGAGCCGCCGCCACACCGAGCCGAGCTCGAGCCCGATCACGCCGGCGCCGACCACCAAGAGCCGCTCCGGCACCTTGTCGAGCACCATCGCCCCGGTCGAGGACACCACGCGCTTCTCGTCGATCTCGATGCCGGTGAGCCGTGCCACGTCCGATCCGGTGGCGATGACGATCGCCTTGCTTTCGAGCATCTCGGTCTTGCCATCGGCCGATTTCACCTCGACCTTGCCGGGCGCGACGACGCGGCCGACGCCTTGAAAGGTGTCGACCTTGTTCTTCCTGAACAGGAAGGCGACGCCCTTGACGTTGCCGTCGACGCCCTCGTCCTTGAACTTCATCATGGCGGCAAGATCGAGCCCACGCTGCCCGACCTTGATGCCCATCCTGGCGAACAGGTGGCCGGCCTCTTCGTAGAGCTCGGAGGCGTGCAGGAGCGCCTTCGACGGGATGCAGCCGACATTGAGGCAGGTGCCGCCGAAGGTCCGGTCCTTCTCGACCACCGCGACCTTCATGCCGAGCTGCGCCGCGCGGATGGCGCAGACGTAGCCGCCGGGACCGGAGCCGATGACGACGAGGTCATAGGGCATGATTACTCGCTTAGGACTGTGCCGCGAAGTTTTGTGCGATCGATATAACCCGGTAGAATTGTGCGATCATCGATGATTGCGGCGGAAAGCTGCTCGATGGTCAGATTTTTCGCACCTGTCAGATCAGCGCCACGCAAAACTGTTCCGCTAAGACGCGCGCCCTCAAAGTCTACATCTCGGAAAATGGCATTCGTAGCGTCCGCGCCGGTTAAGTTCGCCCCACGAAGCGAGGCACCACTGAGGTCAGTCCGCCGGACGAAGGCACCATGGATATCAAGTGGCCGCTGGGCGGCATTAGCTTTGCCCTTTTGCATCACGATTCTCCCAACTTGTCCCGAAGGAGTTTAACGATCTCTTGGATGTCGATGGGTGGCTCTTCGTCACCGTAGTCGATGTGACCAGCCCTCAGATAGGCCTGAAGTAGCTCAAAAATAGGGTCCGACAAATCAGGGAAGTCTTTCGCCACCTCGCGAAGGACATATATTGCCGCCAGCCGAACTTCGAGGTTGGGATCGCGAAGCTGCCCGACAGCTCGATTGAATAATTCGGTGACATGCGCGCGCCGGGCCAATTCCGCTTGAGTATTCGCAGACCGCGCCTGCAATGCAGCCGGAGACAACTGACGCCAAGCCAATATAGCGCCGATAATTGCCGCAAATGCTAAGGCCGCATTGCGCAGAATTTCCGAAAGCGCGACCCAGTTACTCATCTAGGCCCTTGAACAAGGCATAGCTTTACAAATCCACCACCAGCCGCGCCGGATCCTCCAGGATTTCCTTCACCCGCACCAGGAACGTCACCGCCTCGCGCCCGTCGACGACGCGGTGGTCGTAGGAGAGCGCGAGATACATCATCGGCCTCGCCTCGATCTTGCCGGCGACGACCACCGGGCGCTCCTGGATCTTGTGCATGCCGAGGATGCCGGATTGCGGCGCGTTGAGGATCGGCGTCGACATCAGCGAGCCATAGACGCCGCCGTTCGAGATGGTGAAGGTGCCGCCCTGCATTTCCTCGATCCTGAGCGTGGCGTCGCGCGCGCGGCGCCCGAAATCGGCGATCTCCGTCTCGATCTGCGCCAGCGATTTGCGGTCGCAGTCGCGCACGACCGGAACGACCAGGCCTTTCTCGGTGCCGACCGCCACGCCGATGTGATAGTAGTTCTTGTAGACGAGATCGGTGCCGTCGATCTCGGCGTTGACGGCGGGAATCTCCTTGAGCGCCTGCACGCAGGCCTTCACGAAGAAACCCATGAAGCCGAGCTTCACGCCGTGCTTCTTCTCGAACAGGTCCTTGTACTGACGGCGCAGATGCATCACCGCGCCCATGTCGACCTCGTTGAAGGTCGTGAGCATGGCGGCGGTGTTCTGCGCTTCCTTGAGCCGACGCGCGATGGTCTGCCGCAGCCGCGTCATCTTCACGCGCTCTTCGCGGGCGGCGTCGTCGGCGGGCGGCGGCGAGCGCAGCTGCACGGACGCGGCCGGCCGGTCGATCGGCGTCGGCGCCGCCGCGGCGCGCTCGATCGCCGCCATCATATCGCCCTTGGTGACGCGGCCGTCCTTGCCGGACCCGGGAACGGTCGACGCGTCCACCCCGGTCTCGGCGGCGAGCTTGCGCACCGAGGGGGCGAGCGGCGTCTTGGCGTCCGGGGGCGGGCGCGGCTCCTCCTGCGCGGCGTTGATCGGCGCGGCGGTCGCGGTCTTCTGGTCCGGCCGGCCGAGCGGAACGGCCTTGTCGGCGACGGCCGCACCGTCCTTGATCTGCCCGAGCAGCGCGCCGACCGCGACCGTCTCGCCGTCCCTGGCGGCAATGTCGGCGAGCACGCCGGCGGCCGGCGCCGGCACCTCGATCGTCACCTTGTCGGTCTCGAGCTCGACCAGCGGCTCGTCGACGGCGACTGCATCGCCCGGCTTCTTGAACCATTTGCCGATGGTGGCCTCGGTCACGGATTCGCCGAGCGTGGGGACGCGGATGTCGGTCATGACGTGGTCTCCGGGTGCGCTGCGTCACCGGCGGCCTGGACGACGGCGGACGGATGATTAATTGCGCCGGCTTGGATCATCGGTCGTCCACTAACCGAGCGCCTCCTCCAACAAAGCCTTGAGCTGCTTGAGATGCCGCGACATCTGGCCGGTCGCCGGCGACGCGGCGGCGGGGCGCCCGGCAAAGATAAACCGCTTGTTCTCGGCGCCGATCTGGTCGAGCACCCAGGCGAGATAGGGCTCGATGAAGGAAAACGCGCCCATGTTGCGCGGCTCCTCCTGGCACCACGCGAACTGCGCGTGGCGGAAGCGCCCGAGCTCGTGCACCAGCGCCTTCAGCGGAACCGGATAGAGTTGCTCGACGCGCAGCAGATAGACGTCGTCGATGCCGCGCTTCTCGCGTTCCTCGTAGAGATCGTAATAGACCTTGCCCGCGCACAGCACCACCCGCCGGATCTTGTCGTCGGCGACGAGCTTGATGCTCTCGTCCGGCAGCATCTGCGCGTCGTCCCAAAGCAGGCGGTGGAACGTCGTGCCCGATCCCATCTCGTCGAGCCGCGACACCGCGCGCTTGTGGCGCAGCAGGCTCTTGGGCGTCATCAGGATCAACGGCTTGCGGATATCGCGCTTCAATTGCCGGCGCAGGATGTGGAAGTAGTTGGCCGGCGTGGTGCAGTTCGCGACCTGCATGTTGTCCTCGGCGCACATCTGCAGATAACGCTCGAGCCTCGCCGAGGAGTGCTCGGGCCCCTGGCCTTCGTAGCCGTGCGGCAGCAGGCAGACGAGGCCCGACATGCGCAGCCACTTGCGCTCGCCCGAGGAGATGAACTGGTCGAGCACCACTTGCGCGCCGTTGGCGAAATCGCCGAATTGCGCCTCCCACAGCGTCAGGGCATTGGGCTCGGCCAGCGTATAACCGTATTCGAAGCCGAGCACCGCCTCTTCCGAGAGCATCGAGTTGACGACCTCGAAGCGGCCCTGCTGCGCGCCGAGCTGATTGAACGGGATGTAGCGATCCTCGTTGTCCTGGTCGACCAGCACGGAATGGCGCTGGGAGAAGGTGCCGCGCTCGCTGTCCTGGCCGGACAGCCGCACCGGATGGCCATCCAACAACAGCGAGCAGAAGGCGAGCGCCTCGCCGGTCGCCCAGTCGATGCCGGCTCCGGTCTCGATCGCCTTGTGGCGGTTCTCCAGGAAGCGCTGGATGGTGCGGTGGGCGTGAAAGCCCTGCGGGATCGCGGTGATCTTGCGTCCGATCTCGCGCAGCGTCTCGAGCGGCGCGCCGGTATGACCGCGGCGCGGGTCGTCGGCGTCGCGCGCCGCCTTGATGTCGGCCCAGCGGCCGTCGAGCCAATCGGCGCTGTTGGGATTGTAGCCCTGGCTGGCCTCGAGCTCGGCATCGAGCCGCGCCCGCCAGTCCGCCCGCATCTTCTCGACCTCGCCCTCGGTCACGACCTTCTCGCCCACGAGCTTCTTGGCGTAGATCTCGGCGGCGGTCGGATGGTTGCGGATCGCCTTGTACATCAGCGGCTGGGTGAACGACGGCTCGTCGCCCTCGTTGTGCCCGTAGCGCCGGTAGCAGAACATGTCGATGACCACGGGATGCTGGAATTTCTGCCGAAATTCGGTCGCGACCTTGGCGGCAAACACCACCGCCTCGGGATCGTCGCCGTTCACGTGGAAGATCGGCGCCTCGATCATCTTGGCGACGTCGGAGGGATAGGGCGAGGAACGCGAATAGCGCGGATAGGTGGTGAAGCCGATCTGATTGTTGACGATGAAATGCACGGAGCCGCCGGTACGGTGCCCGCGCAATCCCGACAAGCCGAAGCATTCGGCGACGACGCCCTGGCCGGCGAAGGCGGCGTCGCCCGAAATGAGCAGCGGCATGACCATCGTGCGGTCCTCGCGGGTGGCGCCGAGCTGGTCCTGCTTGGCGCGCACCTTGCCGAGCACGACCGGATTGACGATCTCGAGATGCGAAGGATTGGCGGTGAGCGAGAGATGCACGCGGTTGCCGTCGAACTCGCGGTCGGAGGAGGCGCCGAGATGATACTTCACGTCGCCGGAGCCCTCGACCTCGTTAGGCGTCGAGGAACCGCCCTTGAACTCGTGGAAGATCGCGCGATGCGGCTTGCCCATCACCTGCGCCAGCACGTTGAGCCGGCCGCGATGCGCCATGCCGATGCAGATGTCCTTGACCCCGAGCGCGCCGCCGCGCTTGATGATCTGCTCCAGCGCCGGGATCATGGCCTCCGCGCCGTCGAGCCCGAAGCGCTTGGTGCCGGTGAACTTGAGATCGCAGAACCTCTCGAAGCCTTCGGCCTCGACGAGCTTGTTGAGGATCGCGCGCTTGCCTTCGCGGGTGAAGGTGATCTCCTTGTCCGGCCCCTCGATGCGCTCCTGCATCCAGCCCTTCTGCGCCGGATTGGAAATATGCATGAACTCGACGCCGAGCGTCTGGCAATAGGTGCGCCGCACGATCGCGAGAATCTCGCGCAGCGTGCCAAACTCGAGACCGAGCACGCGGTCGAGGAAAATCCTGCGGTCGAGGTCGGCATCGGTGAAGCCGTAGGAGCGCGGATCGAGGTCCTGCTCGTCGTGCGGGGGCTCGAGGCCGAGCGGGTCGAGATTGGCATGGAAATGGCCGCGCGCGCGATAGGCGCGGATCAGCATCAAGGCGTGGACGGAGTCGCGCGCCGCCTGCTGCACCTCGGCGGCGGACAACTCAACGCCGCGCCGCTGCGCCCGTGCCGCGACCTTGTCGCCTACCTCCCGCTCGACCTCGTGCCAGTCGCCGTCGAGGGCGGAGACGAGCTCGCTGCGGGGAAGCTCGGGCCAATTGGGCTGCTGCCAGGACGGCCCGCGGGCGCCGACGACGACATCGGCGCGCCCGTCCTTCAGGCTCTCGAAGAAGGCCTGCCATTCGGCGTCGACCGCCTTCGGGTCAGCCTCGTAGCGGGCGTACAGATCCTCGATGTAACCGGCATTGCCGCCATACAGGAACGAGGTACGGGCGAAGGCGGCGTTGGCGTCCTGACGGGACATGATCGGTCCTGCGCGTTTGGGCTTGGGCCGGGGGTCTTCGGGTAACGGCGCCCGGGGCGAATCCGGCGGTCGGTTTAATCATTACACCATTTATGTTGCGGCTGCGTTGTCACAATCCCGAACAAATGAATTTCGGTTCACAAGCTGGAGCCGCCTCAAGCGAAATCAGCAACAAGCGGTGGTTCGTATGGACAAATTGCCAAAAACGGCGGGGTCCCGGCCGCGCGGCCGGGACCCCGAGCATGCGGAGCAAGCGTCAGTAGCCCGCGATGGGGCCGCCGAGCCGCACATTGATGCCGACGCGGGCGAGCCACATCGAGTCGCTATGGGTGAAATTGGCCGGAATGATCGGCACGCGGTGCTCGCGGTCGGTGAAGTCGACGTAGAGCGCCTCCGACCGCACGGTGACGCGATCCGACCATGCCCATTCGGTGCCGAAGCCCGCGACCCAGCCCCAGCGCCATTCGCTGATGTCCGCCTGCACCAAAAGCCCGGGCGGCGGAGCGAAGACAGCGTTGGTCCAAGTCGTGCGGAACTGGCCGCCGGCAACGCCGCCGGTAACGTAGAGCAGCAGATTGTCGAGCACGACCCCGGCGCGCGTGCGCGCGGTGGCGAGCGCGTTGAAGCGGCTGGTGACGTTGACATTGACCCCCGGCGTGTTGGGCAGGAATTGGGTCGTGGCCTTCGCGCCCGCCCAGTCGCCGTCGATCTCGACGCCGAACAATGTATTGCAGCGCGTCAAGTTGTAGCCGATCTGGCCCCCGGCCACGCCGCCCGATTTCTTCTGAACGAGCGTCATGGTGTCGACGATCACCGCGTCCTGATCGGTGCGGTTCGCGGTCCAGGCGACAGCGCCGCCATTGACACCGATATAGCCGCCGTCGAACCAGGCCGCGGGACAATTCGGCCGCGCCGGAACGTTCACTCCCATGTCGGCCGCGGCCGCCGAGCCTGCCGCGAGCGCAACCACTGCCGTCGCAAGAACGAGCTTACTCATCGCAATCCGATTCTAGAGCGGGGCTCGTCCGTCGCCTCTCGGCGGTGGATCCGAACCCATACACCTGACGCTCGGTCACGCGGGTCTGCGTACTCAACACGCCACGCGTACTGGGCGTGAGCTTAGGCCGACAGCATCCGATTGGCTGTGACCCAAAGGACACAATCGCCGGTCATCGCAATTCACACGCGAACAACGGAAAAACGCCGTTCGCCGCGCGGCCGAACGGCGCGCGCCGCCCGATCCGTGGCGGCTACCCCTTGAGCACTTCGAGGAGGGTCTTGCCCAACCGCGCCGGCGACGGGGAAACCGTGATGCCGGCGGCTTCCATGGCGGCGATCTTGGATTGCGCATCGCCCTTGCCGCCGGCAATGATGGCGCCGGCGTGCCCCATGCGCCGCCCCGGCGGCGCGGTGCGTCCCGCGATGAAGCCGACCATCGGCTTCCTGCGGCCGCGCTTGCCCTCGTCGATGAGGAATTGCGCGGCATCTTCCTCGGCGGAGCCGCCGATCTCGCCGATCATGACGATCGCTTCCGTCGCCTTGTCGGCGAGCAGCATCTCGAGAATCTCCACGAACTCGGTGCCCTTCACGGGATCGCCGCCGATGCCGACGGCGGTGGTCTGGCCGAGCCCCTCGCGCGTGGTCTGGTAGACCGCTTCGTAGGTGAGCGTGCCCGAGCGCGAGACGATGCCGACCTTGCCGGGCTTGAAGATGTTTCCCGGCATGATGCCGATCTTGCATTCGCCCGCGGTCATCACGCCCGGGCAGTTCGGCCCGATCAGACGCGATCTCGAGCCCGCCAACGCGCGTTTGACCTTCACCATGTCGAGCACGGGAATGCCCTCGGTGATGCAGACGACGAGCGGGATCTCGGCCGCGATCGCCTCGCAGATCGCGTCGCCGGCGCCGGCCGGCGGCACGTAGATCACGCTGGCGTCGCAACCGGTCTTTGCCTTCGCTTCGGCGACGGTATCGAACACCGGCAGGCCGAGACGGCTCGCGCCGCCTTTGCCGGGCGAGGTGCCGCCGACCATCCTGGTGCCGTAGGCGATCGCCTGCTCGGAATGAAAGGTGCCGTTTCTGCCGGTGAAGCCCTGGCAGATTACCTTGGTGCTCTTGTCGATGAGGATCGACATCAGCGGCGCTCCCTCACCGCTTTCACGATCTTCTGAGCGGCGTCGTCGAGGTCGTCGGCGGGCGTGACGTTGAGGTTCGACCTGGCGATGATGTCCTTGCCGAGGTCCACATTGGTGCCTTCGAGCCGCACCACCAGCGGCACCCGCAGCCCCACCTCCTTCACCGCCGCGACCACGCCTTCGGCGATCACGTCGCACTTCATGATGCCGCCGAAAATATTGACCAGAATGCCCTTCACCTTGGGGTCGGCGGTGATGATCTTGAAGGCGGCGGCGACCTTCTCCTCGCTGGCGCCGCCGCCGACGTCAAGAAAGTTCGCCGGCTCCTCGCCGTAGAGCTTGATGATGTCCATGGTCGCCATGGCAAGGCCGGCGCCGTTGACCATGCAGCCGATGGTGCCGTCGAGCGCGACGTAGTTGAGATCGTATTTCGACGCCTCGATCTCCTTCTCGTCCTCCTCGGTGAGGTCGCGCAGCGCGGCGATCTCGGGATGGCGATAGAGCGCGCTGTCGTCGAAGCCGACCTTGGCGTCGAGGCAGACGAGCTCGCCCGATTTGGTGACGACGAGCGGATTGATCTCCAGGAGGCTCATGTCCTTGGCGGTGAAGGCGGCATAGAGCTGCGCCGTGAGCTTCGCCGCCTGCTTGGCGAGGTCGCCGTCGAGCCCGAGCGCCTGCGCCACCCGGCGCCCGTGATGCGGCATGATGCCGGTCGCGGGGTCGACGGCGAAGCTGACGATCTTCTCCGGGCTCTTGTGCGCGACCTCCTCGATCTCCATGCCGCCCGCGGTCGAGACCACGAAGGCGACGCGCGAGGTTTCGCGATCGACCAGCGCCGAGAGATAGAGCTCGCGGTCGATGGCCGACCCCTCCTCGACATAGAGGCGGTTGACCTGCTTGCCGTGCGGGCCGGTCTGATGGGTGACGAGGACCGCGCCGAGCAGGCGCTCGGCCTCGCGCCGCACCTCCTCCTTCGACTTCACCACCTTGACGCCGCCGGCCTTGCCGCGCCCGCCGGCATGGATCTGGGCCTTGACCACCACGACCGGCACGGCGAGATCGCTCGCCGCCTTCACCGCTTCCTCGACCGAGAAGGCGGCGTGTCCGCGCGGCACCGGCACACCGAATTCACGCAGCACCGCCTTGGCCTGATATTCGTGGATGTTCATGGTCGCCCCTCAGTCACGGCGCAGGCCTCGCGTGCTGGACTTACAATTCGAGGTTCTGGCTACATGGCGCAATAACGGCACCCAGCCTCAGGCAGCGCATTCCTTGTGCGGCTTGCGAACGCGTTCGGTCGACGCCGGATATTTGGCAAGCATGGGAGCGGGCCGAATCGGCCGGCGCAGCAGCTCGCCGCCGCAATTCGGGCACCGCCCGCCGGGCAGGCGATTGGCCGCGCAAGCCGTACAGAAGGTGCACTCGAACGAGCAGATCAGGGCATTTGCGGCGTCAGGCGGCAGATCCCTATCGCAGCATTCGCAATTGGGCTTGAGCTTCAGCATCCCCAATCTCCTTTAGTTCCCCTTGCCGAGACCGGGCGCGATTTTCTTGCAGGCCTCGACCAGCGTAGCGACGGCCTCCGCCGATTTCTCGAACATGGCGCGCTCGCCGCCGTTGAGCTGGATCTCGACGATCCGCTCGACCCCCTTGGCGCCGATCACGGTGGGCACGCCGACGTAGAGGTCCTTGATGCCGTATTCGCCGTTGAGATAGGCGGCGCAGGGCAATACCCGCTTCTTGTCGAGCAGATAACTCTCCGCCATGGCGATGGCGGAGGATGCCGGCGCATAGAAGGCCGAGCCGCTCTTGAGCAGGTTGACGATCTCAGCGCCGCCGTCGCGCGTGCGCTGGACGATCTCGTCGAGCCGCGCCTGCGTCGTCCACTTCATCTTGACGAGATCGGTGAGCGGGATGCCGGCGACGGTGGAATAGCGGATCAGCGGCACCATGCTGTCGCCGTGACCGCCGAGCACGAAGGCGCTGACGTCCTCGACCGAGACGTTGAACTCGTCGGCGAGGAAGAAGCGGAAGCGCGCGCTGTCGAGCACGCCGGCCATGCCGACGACCATCTGCTTGGGCAGCCCGCAGGCCCGCTGCAGCGCCCACACCATGGCGTCGAGCGGGTTGGTGATGCAGATCACGAAGGCGCCGGGCGCGTATTTCCTGATGCCGGCGCCGACCTGCTCCATCACCTTGAGGTTGATGCCGATCAGATCGTCGCGGCTCATGCCGGGCTTGCGCGGCACGCCGGCGGTGACGATGCAGACGCTGGCGCCGTCGATCGCATCGTAGGAATTGGTGCCGGTGAAATGGGCATCGAAGCCTTCGACCGGCGAGGATTGGACGAGATCGAGCGCCTTGCCCTGCGGAATGCCTTCGGCGATGTCGAACAGCACGACGTCGCCGAGCTGTTTGAGACCGACGAGATGAGCCAGCGTGCCGCCGATCTGGCCGGCACCGATCAAAGCAATCTTGGGACGCGCCATAGCGGGAAAGTCCTCGGATGCGGGCGGCGGAGCGCCGGGCGGGACGCGTCATAGACCGTTTCGGCCCCGCCATTCAAGCCACCGCCCGCGCGCGGCGGCCGTAAGCCGCCGATCCACGGCTCAGGTTTCCACCAGCCCTTCGATCGATCCCGCCATGACCGCATGGCCGTGTCCATGCGGCATGGCGAGATAGGCCTGCGAGCGCATCTCGATCAGACGCGAGGCGGTGCGCTTGAATTCGGACGCCTCGAAACCTTCGTCGGCGCAATAGAGCGCGCCGGGCTCGGTATCGGCCGAGGCCAAGAGCTTGACCGCATGGTCGTAGAACGTATCGATCAGGATGATGAAGCGTTTGGCCGCGTTGCGCCGGTCGTAGTCCATCGCCGGGATACGGTCGAGCAGCACGGTATGGAATTCGCGCGCGATCCTGAGGTAATCGGCGGCGGCCAGCGGCTGCTCGCAGAGATCGTGAAACGAGAACCGCGCCACGCCCATGGCGGCGCACGGCACGCGGATGCTGCGGCCTTTCACCGGCAGCTCCTGCTCCGCGCCGGGATGGCCGCCGGTCAGGCGCCGCCAGGCCGCGTCGAGCGAACGGTCGGCCGCGCCGTCGGCGGGAACGTACCAGACCGGCGCGCCGGCCAGCTTCTCAAGGCGGAAATCGGTGCGCGCGCAAAGCCGCACGACATCCATGTACCGCTCGATGAGGGCAATGAACGGCAGGAACAGCGCGCGATTCAGTCCGTCCTTGTAGAGCTCGCCCGGCGGCACGTTCGAGGTCGCGACCACCACGACGCCGAGCTCGAACAGGCGCCGGAAAAGCCGGCCGAGGATCATGGCGTCGGCGATGTCGGTGACGTGGAATTCGTCGAAGCAAAGGAGCCGGATCTCCTGCGCGATCGCCGCGGCAGCGAGCCGGACCGGATCCTCGCCGCTCGCCTCGCCCTGCTTCGCCTGCTGCCGCAGCGCATGGACGCGGTCGTGCACGTCGGCCATGAATTCGTGGAAAGGGACGCGGCGCTTGCGAACGACCGGCGAGGCCGCGAAGAACAGATCCATCAGCATGGTCTTGCCGCGGCCGACGTCGCCGAAAAGGTAGAGGCCCTTGATCGGCTCCGCCGCGCGCGCGCCGAACAGCCAGCCCAGCGAAGACGACTTGCGCGCGAGGCGGCGCTCGGCGAGCCGCCCTTCGAGCTCCGCGAGCTTGGCGACAATCGCCTCCTGGGCCTCGTCGCGTTCGATCTTGCCCGCGGCGACCCGCGCCGCGTACTGCACCGAGATGGAAGCCGACATGAACGGAATGAAGACGTGATGGGGCGCATCACATAGCGCATGTTCCGGAATGGTGGGAGACGCTTTTCCGGGTCGGGTAGCGCATGCGCGAATTCGGCGGCCGGCGCGTCCCGATGCAACCCGATTGCGGCGTCGACGCGGCGGCACTCCCATTCATGCCGCGATGCGGTAACACTGCCGCAAAATAAGGCACAAAGCGAAATCCTCGCATGCCTGCCATGTCATTTTAATTTCGACAAATCAATCCGTTACATCACGCGTTTGTCATCCGCCCGCCATTGCCCGGCCGATATTGCATCGCAATATGATCGGACTGATTCGCGACCCGACAGCGAAAGGAATCGTCCCGATGCTCGAGGCGCTCCCGCGTGGCGGCCTGATCCGCAAATTGTGGATCGGCGAAGCCGAGATCTATCGCGACCATCTCCTGCGCCTCGATCCGGTCAGCCGGCGCAACCGCTTCGCCGGCCCGGCATCCGACGACTTCGTGCGCGACTATGCCGACCTTGCCTTCGGCATCGACGCCGTCATTCACGGATTCTTCGTCGACGGCACGCTGCGCGGCGCCGGCGAGCTGCGTTCGGTCGGGACACCAATCGGGCGCGAGGCCGAGGCCGCTTTTTCGATTGAGAAGCCTTGGCAGAGCCACGGCGTCGGCTCCATGCTGCTGGAGCGCACCTTGCTCGCGGCGCGCAATCGCGGCCTCAAATTCCTGCACATGGCCTGCCTCGCCGACAACAAGCGGATGCAGCAGCTCGCACGCAAGTATCGGGCCGAGCTCACTTTCGATTTTGCGAGCGTCGTGGGCGAGGTCGCGGCGCCGCGGCCGACGCCGCTCTCTGTGATGCGCGAAATCCTCGCCGACAGCCACGGCTTCGCCACCGCCGTGTTCGACGTGCAGACAAGGATGTTGCGGCCGGCGTGATTCAGACGCCGGCGGACGGAGGACAGACGACGGAAAAAGCAATGCTCCGGCGTCTTCTCTGTCGTCTGTCGTCTGTCGTCCGCTTACGCCGCCAGCGGATAGGCCGCCTCGACCACATAGGGTCCGCCGCCGACCGACGCGCGCGAGGAGAACAGCACGAAGCGCGACACCGTGAACGGCGGCGAGCGCAAGGGCGCGCGCAGCGCCAGATAGTCGGCCACCTGGCGATTCGACGACTCGCGCAGCCGCGCCAGCGTGACGTGGGGGATGTACTTGCGTCCCTCCGGCTCCAGCCCGACCCGCTGCATCAGCCGCTCGTGCTCGGCCTGCAGCTCCACCACCGCCTGGCCGGGTCCGAGCGTGGCCACGATCGCGCGCGGCTTGCGTCCGCCGAACGACTTGAGATCCTCCACCCGCAACTCGAACGCGCCGCGTCGCACCCGCCCCAACAGCGACGCCACCTCGTGTGCGATCACGTCATCGACGTCGCCGATGAACCGCAACGTCACGTGATAGTTCTCGGGATCGATCCAGCGCGCGCCGGGCAGCCCGCCGCGCAGTGTGGCAAGCGCCTGGCCGACGGCGGCGGGGATTTCGAGACCGGTGAACAGGCGGGGCATCGGACGAAACGGGAAGCTCGACGGCTTATAGGACGAATCGCGGAGATTCGCACATGGGTATGACGCGACGATGATCACATGGCACGCTTGTCCCGCACCCGCGCCACGAGCTCCTCGACCTTGGGCAGGATGCGCGCGACGATGACGTCGATGCCGGCCGCGCTGGGATGAAGCCCGTCGCGCTGATTGAGCTTGGCCTCGGCGGCGACGCCGTCGAGGAAGAACGGATAGAGCAGCATGTCGTTCTGCGCGGCGAGATTCGAGAAGATCGCCTCGAACTCGCCACCGTAATCGGCACCGAGATTGGGCGCCGCCCGCATGCCGGCGAGGAGGACGGCGATGCGCCGGGCGGCGAGCCGGTGCACGATCTCGGCGAGCGCCTGGCGCGTGATCTTGGGATCGATCCCCCGCAGCATGTCGTTGGCGCCGAGCTCGACGATCACGGCATCGGTTCCCTCCGGCACCGACCAGTCGAGGCGGGCGAGCCCGCCCGCGGCGGTATCGCCGGAAACTCCGGCATTGACCACTTCGACCGCCAGACCCTTGGCCTTGAGCGCCCGTTCGAGCTTCGCCGGGAAGGCCGCATCGCCAGGGAGCCCGAGACCCGCGGTCAGCGAATCACCCAAGGCGACGATGCGCACCGTCCGCTCGGCCGCGGCGACCGGCAGGGTCGGCGGCGCGGCGAGCGCGAGCATGACCGCAAGCAGCGCGGATCGCTGGACGACGGCCACCCAGCCCCCATATGACCGGGGCGCCGGCCCCGCCGGAGGCATCTCAGAGCGAAACCACATGCACGACACCTCGGGGTCGGGACGCGCGGGAAAGGCGATCGCGCTCAGCGGCGTCAACCTGTCGCTCGGACGGGGCGCGGCCCGCGTCCATATCCTCAAAGACATCGACCTCAATATAGGACGCGGCGAGGCGATCGGCCTGATCGGTCCTTCCGGTTCCGGCAAATCGTCCCTGCTGATGGTCATGGCGGGATTGGAGCGGTCGGATACCGGATCGGTCACGGTCGCGGGCGAGGCGCTCGCGCTCCTCGGCGAAGATGCGCTCGCCCGCTTCCGCGGGCGCAATATCGGCATCGTGTTCCAGTCGTTCCACCTCATCCCCACCATGACGGCGCTGGAGAACGTCGCGGTGCCGCTCGAGCTCGCCGCCGTCGAAGCCGCAGAGGAGCGCGCCGCGCGCGAGCTCGGTGCGGTCGGCCTCTCCGGGCGGCGGCACCACTATCCGGCCGAGCTGTCGGGCGGCGAGCAGCAGCGGGTGGCGCTCGCCCGCGCCCTCGCCCCGGACCCGGCGATCCTCCTCGCCGACGAGCCGACCGGCAATCTGGACGAGGCGACCGGCGCCGAGATCATCGAGCTGTTGTTCGCAGGCCGCGCCCGCCGCGGCACCACCTTGGTGCTCGTCACCCACGATGCGGCGCTCGCGGCGCGCTGCGATCGGATGGTGCGACTGCGCTCGGGGCGCGTCGAGGCCGCCTCCGGGCACGTGACGGCGACACCGTGACGCCGACCGCCCGAGCTCTCCTGCTTCCGCTGCGTTTTGCCGCGCGCGAGCTGCGGGGCGGGTTGCGCGGGTTCCAAGTGTTCATCGCCGGCATCGCGCTCGGGGTCATGGCGATCGCCGGCGTGGGCTCGGTGGCCTCGGGGCTGGCCGACGGGCTCGCGCGCGAAGGCCGCGTCATTCTTGGCGGTGACCTCGCGTTCTCGCTCAGCCTGCGCGAAGCGAGCACGGCCGAACGCGCCTTTCTCGGCCGCCAGGGCCTCGTCTCGCTCGCCGCCACCATGCGCGCCATGGCTCGCGCGCCCGACCTGCGCGCGGCCCTGGTCGAGGTGAAGGCGGTCGATGCCCGCTATCCGCTCTACGGCCGCGTCGTGCTCGACCCGGCACAGCCGGTCGCGCAGGCGCTCGCCCCGCGCGACGGTGCGTTCGGGGCCGCGGCCGACGCGGCGCTGCTCGCCCGCCTCGATCTTCAGCCGGGCGGGCGCATCATGCTCGGCCAAGCCACGATCGAAATCCGCGCCGCCCTCACCTCCGAGCCCGACAAGCTCGCCGGCGGCATCGGCTTCGGCCCGCGGCTCCTCGTCAGCGAGGAAGCCTTGCGCGCAACCGGTCTCGTCGAGCCCGGCAGCGTGGTGCGCTGGCATTACCGGCTCCGGCTTCCCGACAACGACGCGACCGATGCGGCCGTCCGTGCCGTGACCGACGCGGCACAGGCGCAATGGCCAGAAGCCGGCTGGGAGGTGCGATCGCGCGGCAATGCCTCGCCGTCGCTCGAGCAGAACGTCGAGCGTTTCACCCAGTATCTCACCCTCGTCGGCCTCACCGCGCTGCTGGTCGGCGGTGTCGGCGTCGCCAATGCGGTCAAGGGCCATCTCGATCGCCGCCGCGACGTGATCGCCACGCTCAAGTCGCTGGGCGCGACCGGCACGCGCGTCTTCGCGATCTATCTCACCCAGGTCCTGGCGCTCGCCGGTCTCGGCGCCGCGCCCGGGCTCGCGATCGGCGCGGCGCTGCCGTTCCTCATCGCCTGGGCTTTCGGCGCGGTGCTGCCGCTGCCGATCGCGCCGGCGCTGCACCCCGGCGACCTCGCGATGGCGCTGGCCTTTGGCCTGCTCACGGCCGCGGCGTTCGCGCTCTGGCCGCTCGGGCGCGCCCACGACGTGCCGGTTTCGGCGCTGTTTCGCGACGAGGTCGCGAGTGATCCGCGCCGGCCGCGCCCGCGCTATCTCGTGGCCACCGCGCTCGCGGGTTGCGCGTTGGCGACGCTGGCGGTCGCGCTCGCCTACGATCGGCGCATCGCCACGATCTTCGTCGCGGCCGCGGCCGGGGTATTCGTGCTGCTTCGCCTGGTCGCGGTGCTGCTGATGTCGATTGCGCGCCGCTTGCCGCGCTCGCGCTCGCCGATCGTTCGGCTCGCCATGGCCAATATCCACCGCCCGGGCGCGCTCACGCCGAGCGTGGTCCTGTCGCTCGGCCTGGGACTCGCGCTCCTGGTCACGGTGATCTCGATCGACGGCAACCTGCGCCGGCAGTTTCTGGCCGCGCTGCCGGACAAGGCGCCGTCGTTCTACTTCGTCGACATCCCGGCTGCCGACGCCGACAAGTTCGACGCCTTCATTCGCGCCCACGCGTCGCGCGCGACGCTGGAGCGCGTCCCCATGCTGCGCGGGCGAATCGTGGCGGCGAACGGAATCCCCGTGGAAAAACTGAAAATCCCATCCGACGCCGCCTGGGCGCTGCAAAGCGACCGCGGCATCACCTACGGCGACGAGATCCCGCAGGGCTCGCGCCTGGTGGCCGGGGAGTGGTGGAAACCGGGCGGGCAGGGTCCGCCGCAGGTCTCGTTCGAGAAGCGCATCGCCGACGGGCTCGGCCTGAAGGTCGGCGATTCCGTGACCGTCAACGTGCTCGGCCGCAATCTCACCGCCACCGTCGCCAATCTGCGCGCGGTCGATTGGCAGAGCCTCGGCATCAATTTCGTGATGGTGTTCTCGCCGGCAAGCTTCCGCGGCGCGCCGCATACCCATATCGCCACCCTCGCTTATCCCGGCGGCGGCCGCGCCGACGAGGAGATCGCGCTGCTCAAGGCGGTGGCCGACGCCTTTCCGGCGGTCACCACCGTGCGCGTGCGCGAGGCGCTCGACGCCGTCGGCCACATCGTCGGCAATCTCGTCCTCGCCATTCGCGGCGCCAGCGCGCTCACCTTGCTGGTGGCCGTGCTGGTGCTGGGCGGAGCGCTCGCCGCCGGACACCGGCACCGCGTCTATGACGCGGTGATCCTGAAAACCGTCGGCGCGACGCGCATGCGGCTGCTCGCGGCCTATGCGCTGGAATACGTCGCGCTCGGCCTGGCGACGGCCGTATTCGGCGTGGCGGCGGGGTCGGCGGCCGCGGCTTTCGTCGTCACCCGGGTCATGAGCCTATCGTTCGCCTTCATGCCGGGACCGTCGCTGATCGCCGCCGCCGGCGCGGTGGCCGCAACGGTGGCGCTCGGATTGATCGGGACGTTCACCGCGCTCGGCCAGAAGCCGGCACCGGTGTTGCGCAATCTCTGACCTTGCAAGGGGAAAGCCCGCCTCATTCCCGCCGCGCCGCCGGTCCACCTTGCCGGACGGTAACCTTCGGGATTCGACCGATGGCGACTGCCGGTTAGCCGGGAATTAACGCAGCCCTTGACAAATCCCGCTGCCGGCATCTGGCGTCGGAACAATTCCCGCATTAGATTCCTGCCATCGGACGCCAGGCGGTTTCGCGCCGGGGCGCCATATGGGTCCGGCCCGCGGGCCGGGAAAACGAGAGGGAACTTCCATGTCGGATTTCGACCGGAACTACGCGGCCGCGCGCGGCGGCCTCGGCGCGGACCGGGCAGTTGCGATCGATCAGGGCCTGCGCGCCTACATGATCCGCGTCTACAACTACATGGCGGCGGGTGTCGCGCTCACCGGTGTCGTCGCCTGGCTCACGTTCAACGCCGCGGTCACCGAGACGGCGGGTCGGCTCGCGCTGACGCCGTTCGGTCAGGCGATCTACAGCGGACCGGCGGTGCTGGTCCTGTTCCTGGGCACGCTGGGACTGGTCCTTCTGATCAGCTGGCGCATCAACTCGCTGCAACCGTCGACCGCGTTCGCGCTGTTCATGGTCTACGCCGGAGCGCTCGGGCTGATGCTGTCGTCGATCTTCCTCGCCTATACCGGCGTCTCGATCACGCGGGTGTTCTTCATCTCGGCCGCGTCGTTCGGGGCCTTGAGCCTCTACGGCTATACCACGCAGCGCGATCTCTCGCCGATCGGGTCGTTCCTGTTCATGGGTCTGATCGGGCTGATGATCGCCATGCTGGTCAACATGTTCCTGCAGAGCACCGGGCTCGACTTCGTGATCTCGGCGGCCGGCGTTCTCATCTTCGCCGGCCTGACCGCGTGGGACACCCAGCGGATCAAGGAGATGTTTGACCCGATGGAGGACGGCACCATCGTCGGCCGCAAGGCCGTCATGGGCGCGCTCTCGCTCTATCTCGACTTCATCAACCTGTTCCTGTTCCTGCTGCGCTTCCTCGGCGATCGCCGCTGACGAAAGCCGGCAGGATCGACATCGCAGCGCCCCGGTGATCAGCCGGGGCGCTGTCGTTTTCAGACGACGGAGGACAGACAGGGACCAACCGCGGCGCTATTGTGTCTCTTCTGATTTCCGTCGTCTGTCGCTCCATGTCTTCTGTCCTCCGTCGTCCGTCCGCCGTCGTCCGCGCTGCGGAGCCGCGCGACATTGCCGCGATCGCGCGCATCTACGAGCACGCCGTGCGCCACGGCACCGCCTCGTTCGAGATCGAGCCGCCGAACGAGACCGAGATGGCGCGGCGCTACCAGACCCTGCGCGCCGCCGGTTATCCCTATCTGGCGGCCGAGACCGACGGCGTGGTTGCGGGCTACGGCTATGCTGGGCCCTACCGCGCGCGACCGGCCTATCATTGGAGCGTCGAGGATTCGATCTACATCGCGCCGCAGCTTCAGCGGCGAGGCATCGGCCGCGCGCTGCTCGGGCGGCTGATCGCCGAGGCGCAGGCCGGCGGGTTCCGGCAAATGATCGCGGTGATCGGCGATTCCGCGAACGCAGCCTCGATCGAGCTGCATCGCGCCGCGGACTTTCGCATGGTCGGCACGTTCGACAATGTCGGCTTCAAATTCGGCCGCTGGCTCGACAGCGTGCTCATGCAGCGCCCGCTCGGCAAAGGCGCGACGACCAGCCCGGAAGCCGGTGATCGGTAATCGGAAAGTACGCTATCCCGCCACCACCATCAGCGATTTGTCGAGCGCGCGCAGCACGCGCTCGAGCTCATGACCGCGGCGCACGATCAGGCCGGTGGCCGAGATCACGCTGTAGACGCCTTGCCGGCGCGCAAGCTTGGGATTTTTCTCGATGCGGTAGATCGGGACCTCGCAAGCGCGGCGGAACACCGAGAACACCGCGCGATCCCTGAGGAAGTCGATGGCGTAGTCGCGCCATTCGCCGGCGGCGACCTTGCGGCCATAGAGGCCGAAAATGCGATTGAGCTCGCGTCGGTCGAAGGTCACGCGGCTCGCAGGGGCGAGGGACGAAGCGCTCGCGGCCTCGCCCCTCTGGAACTCGCTCGGTTCGGTATCGCCGTAGCTCATGCGGCGCCTCCTTCTCTATCGTGATTCCTGCATGACATGATGATCGCGCCGGACGCGGGCGCGGGCAAGAGGTTGCTCCTTGCCGCGCACCAGCAGCGCGTGCCTGCGACATAATGGCCGCCGGCTTTCACGGATTCGTCAATGGATTCATAATACTGCCCAATTGCGGTCAAGCGCGTGCCAAGCTGGAATGCGAGGGAGAAGACTGTTGCCTCAGGGCCCGGTCTGCCTCCGAGCGCCGGATTTCTCAGCCCCCCAGCCCCCCGGAGTTCGGGGCGGGTCGGGCCCAACCGGCGGAACCGCGGAGCCGACCGACGTGGCTCAAGTTGCGTGACGGTTCTTCGTACGGTTCAGTCCCCAACGACTTTCGGGCCGGCTTGCGCCGGCCTTTTTTTGCGCCCGAAAGTGACGGTTCTTCGTACGGTTCAGTCCCCAACGACTTTCGGGCCGGCTTGCGCCGGCCTTTTTTTGCGCCCGAAAGCTTGGGGGACGGACGAGCCCGCCTAGCGGATCGCGGCCAAGGTGGCGCCGAGGATCGCCTTCGGCTTTTCCGCCGTGCCGCTCTGCAGCAGGACCGCGGCCTCGTCGACGCCGCCGCCCGCAACCGACTGCAGCGGAATGCTCCACGAATTGGCCTTGCCGGTCCAGTCGCCGAGCTTGACCCAGCGCCGCACGACGTTGTGGTAGGTGACGGTGCGGCCCTTGTTTTCGCCGCGGCCAATCGCGATGGCGACGGACTTCGCCAGTCCGCACAGCCA